>Ga0315908_10000473_pt1 | contig 31798 bp, 12 predicted proteins | sample LakEriMetagenome_12_FD_203520 | JGI IMG/M metagenome (GOLD analysis project Ga0315908, IMG submission 203520) | Freshwater fungal communities from buoy surface, Lake Erie, Ohio, United States - Buoy 4 MA124 | ecosystem: Environmental > Aquatic > Freshwater > Lake > Lake biofilm | place: USA...
GATAATAATCCGTATCCAGTTGCTTTTATTAGCATATTTTACTGAGGTTTACACAAATCTAATAATTACATTAATTCACTTTTATTTTTTTGGTTTATTAAAACTTTATCTTATTACAATTTTTTATAATTAGAATCACATTCATTATAATTATTTTGATTTTTCGAATTTTATGTATGTATTTTATTTATAACAAGTTAATTTTGTTTTAATAGATTAAGTTTTAAAAATTTTATGTTATATTTTCCATTAAATAATCTAAAATTATTTAATCGAATCATTTTTATATTACTTAATTAAATATAAAAAATATTAAAATTTAACTTTTAAATTGAAGATATTAAAAATTATAAACATTAATAATGAAATAAAAAAGAGAAAACAGTTTAAATAGAAAATAAAATATGTAATAAAATTAATAAAGAGAAAATTCAAAAGGCAAAAAATAAAATAAAACAGATGAATATATAAGCGAATGTGTTAAAATATATATAGATTAAATTTAGAATAGTAAAAAAATATAGTTAGTAAATAAGAACATAAAATATATTGACCAAATCGAAAATAAGTTAATTAAAAATTAGGAAATTGAGTAACTTTTTTTATCTCATAATAAAATAGAGGATATTGAATAAATAGACCAATTTCCAAACATAAAGCAATTAAATTTAAGTTATAATAATTTAAAAGATTTAAAAATAATTTAAAATTTAAAGAAGTTAAAGAAACTTGAATGTTTATATTTAGAAGGAAATCCTATTTATACAATAATCAATATAAAAACTATTTTGGTTGCTAATTTAGATTGGCTTAAAATATTGGACGGAGAAAAAGTATCGAAAAAAACTATAGAATAAGCTAAATTAAAAGTAGAAAAAGAAGAAGAATTTCTTCAAAATATGCTAACTAATTATCATTAATTGATAATAAATAATTAGTTTATTATCAAGTTGAAAATAAAAAAAGAATTTTTAGAGAATTCAAATAAATTTATGGCTAGTTTTTGTTTCAACCATTAAAATTAGAATTTGATTTTTAATACGAACGTAAATAAATTAGTCAAAATATAATATTATGATGATCAAAAACTAATTCTTAATTTACTTTAAGATGTTAATACATTAAATAAATAATTTAATTAAAATAATTAAGATGTTAATACTGATATTGCTTATAGTGAATTGATTTTAAGATAAAAAACTAAAAAAGCACAGTAGTCTATTTAAATATAATAATTATAATAGGATACTTATAATTATTTTATTAAATATTATTAAAAATATTAAGATATCATTTCTACCAATAAACAAATAATTCAAGATAAAAATAATTCAAAATCATTGTAATAATTATAATTGAAAACTAGTTATTAAAACTCTAATCATTAGATATAATCTTAAAACTTAATATAATAAAAAAATCTAAGTGAACATTATGATAAAATACTAAAATAATAACAAGAATTATAATGTTAAAATATTTAAAATTCAAAATCATAATAATAAATTTAATTATAATAATAATAATAATTATTATTAGAATCAAAATAAAATTAAGAATAAAAATTTGAAAATTAATTATAATAAAATATATAGAAAAAATAATAAATGAAATAAAAATCATTAAATTAACAATAATTATAATTATTATAATAAAATCATAAATAAATATTAAGTGATAACTTATAATAAGATTAAAATTAAACTTAATTATAATAAAGTAAACTTTTAGAATTAAAATAATATTAATTAGAATAATCATCCGAATAAAATAATATAGTTTTTGGAATTTATAAGGATTTTAATTCAAACAAAAATGTTAAAATTTGTGACTCTATACCTCCTTTTAAAAAAGATTTATAATAATAATAAATATAGAAAAATTTAGAAACTTAAATTGAATAATAAATGATTTTATAATAGATATAAAATGTGAATGATAATATTTAAATAATAGAAAATAATAACTAATAATATAATTTTAAAGAATAATAAAAAAAATGGATGGAAGAAGAAATATTAGATTTGAGATAATAAATTTAGGATATTATGTTACATAATATATAATTAAATTAACAATTGAAATAATAAATTTAAATTAATAAAGATGTTATTCCAAAATATTAATATAACTAATAAAAATATAAATAATTTAAAAAAAAAATATAATAAAATCTAAAAAAGGAAATTTTAAAATTAGCATTATAAAAATTAAAAAAAAATAATACATTAAAACAAAAATATATTTAATTTTAAAAAAAACTAAATAATCTTTATAAATTTAAATATTTAAATAATTTAAAGTAATTTACATTAAAAAATTAAAAGAAATAAAGTTTATTAATAAAAAGTAAAAACTAATATGAAAATAAACTAAAAAGTAAAACATTCTTTTAATACAAAAAAATATATTTTTTTTATAAATTAGATGAATAAAATGAAAAATAATATAATTTAAGAATATAAAAATACAGAAAAAATTTATTACAATTCATAACTTTTAAATCTATGAAAATTTATTAAAAGAGCTAACAAGATTTTAAAGATAAAAAAAAAATAATAATCAAATGAATATAAAAAAAGTCTATTAAATAATTAAAATTGGCTATATATAGCTTAATCTTAAAAAATTAAAAAACTTAATAATTTATTGAATATAATCAAAATTAATTCAAAAAAAAATTGTTTTTGAATTGGAAATATATATTTTTTCATAAAATAAGAAGAGAGTAAAGAATATTTAAATATTTTTAGATTTTTAAACAAAAAATATATTTTATAAATTGGAAATAAATCTTGTTAATTAAATATAATTAAAATTTAAATATTTAAAAAATGTAAAATATTAAATAAAGATAATAAAAAAAAATAGTATTTAGATACTTTTAAAAAAATATTCATTTAAATAAATAATCAAATTTAAAAAAATAAATAATTTTAAAATAAATAAAATTAAAAATAAAATAATAAACAATAAATTAGTGGAAACTTTCTTTTAGTTAAAAAAACTATCAGAATAAATTATAAAACGATTAATAAAATCGCTTTTTAAAAGAAGTTTTTAACTAATGGATTAAATATTTAAAAAGTCAAAAGTATCATTGAGTTTTTTAATTATGAAGTTATTTTTATCATTTTAAATTTTTCATTAAACATAAAAAAATCATTTAAAAAAAATTAAATACTTAATTATTATAAAGGAAAAGAAATATTTTCAAAAATTTAAAATATATTATATTTTATGAAAAATATAAATCAATAAAAATAGTTAAGGATAAATATAATTTACTCCAAATATAAATGTAAGATTTGTAAAATCGAAGTATTTAAATAGATGATCTAAATAAATAATAATAATAAAGTAAAGAATAATAAATTGATTTATAAGTAATTATTTATTAAATTATAATTTATAGTTTTAATTAGAATCTAAGATAAAAAATTTAGTTTAAGAAAAAAATATATTATAAGATGAAAATTATTTATTAAATTAAGATAATTTAAATTCTTAATAAAAAATAAAATAATTATAACATAAAATAGAAGAAATAAATATATATTTTGATAAAATTAATCAAGAAAAATTAACTCTAGAAACTAGTAATAACTATTATAAAAATGAAATAAAACAATTGTCTGATTAAATTTAAGAAATGTTTGAAGAATTATAAGGATTCAAAAGCTTATAATAATAAAATAAAATATTAGAGCAAAAGTTTTTAAATTCTGTTTAAATAGGAAAAAAATTAAAATAACATTTATAAACACAAAATGAATTAATTATTTAAAGAGATGAATAAATAAATAAGTTGGAAAAATAAATTGATCATAAATAAAATTAATTACAAATATTTTAGTATGAAGATTAATTTAAACTAAAAGAAACTCAAATATAATAAAATTTAAATTCTTAAGTAAATATAATTGAAGATTAGAAAACAGTAAAAAAATATAAAAATAAAAATGACCAATAAAATTAAAATGAAAAATTATTATTATTTTAAAAATTAGAAAATTTTTAGTCTAATATTTAATAAGAAATTCAATAAAATATATAGTGATTTAATTTACTAAATTTTATAAAAGAAATATTATAAAAATTTATGTTTAAGAATAAATTATAATTTATATTTTAGATTTTATTTAATTTTATATAGAATAATAAAAAAAAATATTATTAATATAAAATTTTACTAATGAAATAGGCGTTAAAAGAATTAGATGATGAGTTAGTTTATTTATTAAAAAACCAAAACATAAATAATTAATTATTATAGCAATAAAAAAAGATTAAAGGAGGTTGAATAATGAGTTGGTATATTTTAACAATTTCTATTCTTTTGCAGTATGTATTACATCTCATTAAATAATAAATAAGAATTTCAAACAACTAGCAATTCACTTCTTACGCATCAATAACAAAGCAAAGTGAAAGATACTATCATGAGAATTAAGACACGATAATATGGTTAACGAATTCGACATCTTTTGGACCAATATTCCTTAGCTACTTGGTATAAATAATAAATAATAAAAATAGGGAGTAATAATAGTTGAAATCAACCTTGAAGTGGCTCTAATTCTGGGGAACGTGTTCAATTTTATGGGATTTCTGTTACGCTACTTTGGATAAAACGACATTCACTATGCAATAAGCGGTTAGATAATAGGTAGCATCAGTCAAATCTTCTATTAGACTGGATCCATCTCCATCTCTTAAGCCTACTTCCACAACTCTGAGGAGTTCTTCATCATTAACATACAATAACAAGCCAACTTCATTGGAACTGCTCTTGGTTTCTACATTTCACAGTTCATTGTCAGCAATAATTATAAATATGTCTATTATCTCAACAAAATCTCCCTTCAATTCTCAATGCTACCTATGATCATGGTACTTTTCTTAATATTTGAAATCAAAAAGATAAACCAAATTACAGTTAATCAAAAGATAGAACTTAGACGATGTTTTAATTATCTTTTGTTTAACAATGAATATTGAGTGATGATTTTGATGTTTTCCTTTGGAGTGGCCAACTGTTGGTCCTACATATCAATAATCAGCAATTACCTTTCACAAGCTAATCTCAACAGCAACTAAATAGGAATCATAGCCATGATTTATACTTTCAGCGGTTCCCTTATGGGGTTAATTACTAGTTATTTACTCAGTAAATTTTAAGATTTTTATCAAACTTACTTTGATTTCTCAATAAAAGTACTTATGGTCACTATGTTCTTCTCCACCCTTTATTTCTCCTATTTTTTTTAGCATTTAGACTTTTTTCATCATATCGTTCTTAATGCTATCATGGGAGGTAATTAATAATTAATTATCAAAAGGCAGTGGAATAAGTCTCATTTCTTTTATTAGTGTTGCTATTATAGAAAATACTTATCCTTATAGCGAATCAATTTCTACAAACGGATTATTCTTATTAGGAAATTTAATTAGTCTACTAACAACTGTTATTTCATTAATACCAGGAAGAATTTACTAATTCACTTATTCCATCAGTATTATACCAACTTTTATTTATATACTTTTTTATTATAAGACTTAATTTAAAAAAACTAATTCTTTAAATGCTTGATATATAATTTTAATTTTAATTTTTTTATGATTTTTTTATATTAATTTTTTTTATTTAACCAAAAATTATTTTTAAACTTATATTTCTTTAAATTATTATATTTATTTATCATACATTTAATAAATATAAAAATTTTCAAATATATATTATATAATAAAAAGAATTTTGAAAAATAATAAATATATGATTTAATATAATTTTATTTATTAACTGTTAAACATATAAATTTAAATTAAGTTAAAAATGGATAAATAAGATAATTAGAATATTTAAGTAATAGTAAGAGTAAGACCTCTTTCTAAGAATGAATAAGAAGTGTTATAAAAAATCGACATAAAATAATTAGATACAGAAATAGAAATAGATAATTTTGAAAGAGAATGTGTATAACTAGATGAAGAGAATAAATAAATGATAAAAATGCAGTCTAAAAGAGAATTAAAAGTGTTTAATTTTGATAGAGTTTTCGATTAGAAAATAGAATAAAAACAGATATTTGAATTATTAGGAAGACCATTAGTGCATTAAATAATGGAAGGGTATAATGCAAGTATTTTCGCTTATGGCTAGACAGGTAGTGGCAAAACCCATACTATTTAAGGAGGATCTACCATTAATGATGTAGGTCTTATGCCTAGAGTCATTGAACACCTTTTTCAATAAATATTTCATCATCAAAACAATGCTCCTAACTTCTATCATCCCAATATCAATAATAATAACAATAGTAATAATAATAACAATAATAATAAAAATAATAATTTATTTTCTCTTTTTGAAGGGATAAATTATACTCAAAGTATAACATTTAACTAAGAATAAGGTTAGTACTAATAAACTCCAGTAAAAAACAATTAAAATGATAACAATGAATACTTAGTAAAAGTTTAATACTTGGAGATATATAATGAATAAATAAAAGACCTATTAAATGGATAAAGCTCTTCAAATAAAAACAATAACAATAATTCATTAAACACATCAATTCAAGACATGTCATAACTTTTCAATAGTGGGACAATAAAATCAGGATTAAGCAGTTAAAATAATAGTTAATAATAATATGGACTTTAAATAAGAGAATCTTTATAGAAAGGAATTTACGTAGAAGGAATAAGTGAAGAGATAATAGAAGATGCAGAATAAGGGATGATGCTTCTTTGAGTAGGAAGTAAGAATAGATAAGTTTCTTGCACTTAGATGAACAGTGAATCAAGTCGATCTCATGCAGTTTTCACATTGATCCTAGAAAGTAGGTCAGTCAAAAATGGATTGAGCACTCTAAGAGTTAGCAAACTACACTTCATTGACCTTGCTGGTAGTGAGAGGTAAAAGCAGACTATGGTGCAAGGTAAAAACCTTAAGGAAGCTTGCGGTATCAATAAAAGTCTCACTATTCTTGGATATGTTATCAATGCTCTTGTTGATAATTCAAACAATAAGTAGCAAAGGCATGTACCTTATAGAGACTCTAAGCTCACTTTTCTACTTAAAGACTCTCTTGGAGGAAATAGCAAAACTACTATCATTTGTTGTGTCTCGTATTTACTATTATTATATTATATCTATAAATATCTATTTAATATTATCAAATATTATTAATATCAGTAAAAATATTATTATCAATTAATATCATATCATTAAAAGACCTAGTTCATTTTATTATTCTGAAACTTTGTCAACTTTAAAATTCGCCTAAAGAGCCAAATAAATAAAAAATAAAGCCACAATTAATGAAGAGTAGAAGGGGAGTGTTTAGATGCTAAAAAAAGAATTAAAGAAATTAAGAGATGAACTTTCTTAAACTAAACAAGCATTAGGTAAATAATAAAAATAATAAAAAAGGTTAAAAATAAATAATGGACTATCAAATGAACTAAAATAGAATACATTAATTCCTTAATGGAAATACAGAATTCTTTAATTTTTATAAATTTAATAATTAATTAATACAAACGTAACAATTTTTCAAAAATTTTATTAATCAATATAAATCTTCTCTTGCTAATTGTTTTAGTTATTTTAAAAATGATTAATGTAAAATACATTTTAAAAATGTAATGGAAGTTTTAATAAAAAATGAAGCAAATTATAAGCATTTAATATAAATATATGAAAAGAGATTAGAAAATGTGAATTATGATAATAATTATATGAATAATATAGAATTATTAAATGAAAATAAAAATGAATTAAATATTCATTAAGAATTAGATTAAGAAAAGTAGATTTTAAAAGAATTAATTATTAAATAACCATTGCTATCGAAATTAGTTGAGGATAACATAAATTTAAGTTTGAAAAATAAAAACATGTTAGAATGTTAAGAGTAATTAGATAATTATTTATAGGAAAGTTTAGAACATAGAGATAAAATAAAAGAATTCTATTTAGGGACCCTTGATTTCTTAAACCAAAAGATTCTAGAAAATGTTGACCCTTAACTTAGTTTTATAATATAATAGATGGAAAATATTATAAAAGAATAGAATGATTAGATATTAGAATATCGAAGCAGAAATCTAAATCTGGAATTAGACATAGCATAAAAGGAAAATGAAAATAAATATAAAAATAGTGATATTCTCATTTTGCAATAACATCTTAATAAAGTCATCAAAAAAGAAAAGTTATTAGATAATGAATTATTAGAAATTAATATTAAAATTAAATAGAAGGATTAACTTATTAGTAAATAATAGGATAAAATATATGAACAAGATTAAGAAATAGCTATGCTTTATTAATAAAATTAAAACTAACAATAGATTTTATAATTACAGTTGGAGCGAATTGAATAACTGGAAAACAATAAATAAAGAAGCGATATTTTATTAAAATAAAAGTAAAACTAAAATGCAGAATTAGAAATGGAGAATCAATAAATGAAAGAGTAAAATAAAGATCTATTTATTTAATACTAAATATAATAAGAAAAATTTAATAACCAGATTAAAGAAAAGTAAGAGCAAATAAAAAATTTAAAGGATGAAATTAACTCAATAAGTTACAGTTGTGATATGTTTAGAAATGATATTGAAGATAAAGGTATGTATATAAAACAATTAGAGTAACATAATAATAATTAGAAATAGTAAATAAAAGATAAAAGGATAGATTATAATATTTGTAAAGTATTGGTTTTAATTCAGAAGATAGGGGAAGGTCTAAAGAAAAACTGTAAACTAAATGACATTGAAGAAAGCTAGATGAAGGAATTAGATGAATTAATAGAGAGTGGAGTTGAGAAAGTATTGAGATAATTTGAAGAATAGGAAGAAATAGGAGAGAAGTTAATGTTTAAAGTGGAGGAGAAACATTTAAAGATGATTGAGAATTATCTTTGTAGTGAGTGTCTGATAAAGAACAATAAAGATGATAATGTCAGTCTATTTAACTAGAGTCACTACAGCAATGTATAAGAAGAATTCAATAAAGCCAAAGAAGTCATCAAGTATGCCAAAGACAAGTGTACAACTCTTAAGCATAACCTTTAAAATAAGGAGAATGAAAATCATACACTTAAAGTAAAAATCTAACAAAAGGATAAAAAAATACTTCTTCTATAAGAAGCTATAGATACTATAGACTAAGATCAAGGAGGTATTTATATATATTATAAATATATTAATATAATAAATATGAAATATATTTTGAATAGGATGGAGGTAAAAGACAGAAGAGCTAAATGAGACAATCGACTACTTGAGATCCGAAATATTGGTACTTCGAAACTAGATAAAGAGCAAAGGAACATCGAAATAACTAAACAAACATCCTAGTCAATAGATGAAAGAGAACGTGAGTTTATCTAAAAGAATAGTTTACTTAAAGAAAATGGTGGAGAAACTAAGCATGGTGCATGGATTTTCAATCTCTGAAATAAAGGTGAAACTGTCAGAAATGGAAGATATAGATAGATATAAGAACTATAACGAACTGTTGTATTAAGAAAAGATAATCGAAATCCTGCTTTCTATCCAGGACCCTTCCATTGTCAAATCTCTCCATTAAAGTACAGACCCTCTCACTCAAAAACACAACGCACTTCTCCTCTTGTAGTCTATTGTCAATCTTATTAACCAACAGATCCATTCCAATCAACATTCCACAGTTTATCTCAATCTCAGGAGTTAAACCAAATAGTCTAGTCTATCCAATAAAATTATCAAAATACAGTCCAAAAATAATCAAGGACTCAATCACATGCAACTTGATCTTTCCAAATCAATGGATTTTTTATTTTAGCCTGCTTCTCTTAAAAAAATACACTCATGACCTATCATAATTAATTTATATTTTATTATCACATTCATTTTTACTATTGTTATTAGAATCATTACTATATAAATAATGATATTTAAATCTTGTTTATTAAATTATTATTAATAATAATATTTATAATAGATTTAAGATTAATAAAAATAATAATAAAATAATAATAAAGATTGTCAAAACATAAAGCCAAAGAAATTTTAGATAAAGTAGGAAGTTTCTTCTGACTTAAGATCTAGTTCAATATAAGCAATATCTTTGAGATGGATTTAAAGATTAGCTTGAGATAAGAGAAGAGATTAAAATTAAGAATAGAATGGAAGTTAAGACAAAACATCTTCATTAATTAACCTTTTATTTTTATCTCCCATAGATTTAGGAATAGATAAAACGAATTTCTAAAATTATTCTGGCATTTCTTTAATAGAATCATACTCAATTTCAAGATCCATACCATTAAAATTTGAGAGTGTATTATTAAAAACAGAGCTGACATCATTAGGCATCATGATGAATTATTTATTAAATGCTGAATCGAAGAAAAGTTAAGGGACTTATGGATCTACATTGATAGCAAAATTAACTCTTAATTTGTCTAAGAATCCACAACCAAAACTATTGGTATCATTAAGTATGTCTGCTAGTTGTTTCATATTCTAATTCATCTCAATTGATAGACTAATAGTGTTTTCTACTTTATTGGTTATTTCATCCACTCCATATTATTAAAACATCATCCAATATTGTTACACCATCTCTTTAACTGGCTATGCTCCTATTATCACTTCTACTTTATCATCTCCTACTGCTTTGCAACTTATTTCTACATATTCTGGAGGTACCTGTTGATTTATAAAACTCATCACTTCTCCATTTATTAAATTTATTAGTTCTTATTAATTGCTTGTACCTATTAATACTCTTAATTTGTCTTCATACTCTCCATTTTATTATAGTTTTTCATTTACTGTCTTTGATCCTATTAATAAATTCAATTTTCCATACGATTAAATCTTATTCTCATCAAATTCTCCTACTAAACATTAAACTTTCACTTATTTCATTTTTAATTTTTATTTCTATTTATATTCTTATCTAATTATATTCTAAATACTATATCTTAAAATCATTCTTTATTTACAACAATATTTATATTATTATCGTTATTATTATCAATATAATTTTTCTTAGTTTTCAATAAATGATTTAAGATTAAATCTGTGATTTTCATTAATAAAATTTAGATTTCGGATTGTGTATAGAAAAAGAATGTAAAGAAAAAGATAGAAGATTATGCAATTATTGTATAAACGAAAAGCATAAAAATCATACTTTTATTAATTCTTAATAATTATTTTAAAAAAATAAAGATTTCTTTTAATTTTTATTTGGAAATAATTCTGAATAAACATTTGATTAAATATTCTAAATAATATAAGAAGATTAAAAAAATGTTACTGATTTTATTTAAAATATTTAATCAAAATTAGATTAATAATTAAACAAAAATCATGAATAGCTTAGATAAATTTTAGATAATAATTTTCAAGAATAATAATAGTATATAAAGAATATCATTAAAGAGTAATTAAAAAGTCAAAACATCATTTAAATTAATAAAGAAAATTTTTAATTAATAAGTTATTAAAATTTAATAGATAGTTATTAGAATATATTAAACTATTTTAATACAGAAAAGATATAGCAATTCTTAGAATAAATAGATGTATTAAGAAATTTAAACATAAAAGAGATAAAAATGAATATAGATTAAAATAAGAAAACTTAGAATAAATTTAATGTTTAGCTATAAAACTTTTATAGTTAATTAGAAGAGGTAAACAAAGAGCAAATAATAAAAATAAATAGTTTTAATGAATAATATTAAAAATAAATATAAGAATTGATGATGAAGTTTCAAAATATATAAGAAAAAGAAAAAAGTGTTTTATTAGAAGAGAGTAAAATAATAGATAATATGACTAATTAGATAAATGATGAAAACGATATTTTGATACTTCTTCAAGAAAAAAATAACGTTGGTAAAGTTTCTATGGAATTGAACATAAATCAGAATATGTAATAGTTAAACAGGATGATAAAGGCAATTGAAAAGAACAATTAATTGAAGAACATAGTATACTTGAACATAGACTTAAGCAATCAGAATATTGATGATTAAGGAGCGATGAAGATAGGAGAGTGTCTTGGAATGATAAGTAGTTTGGAAAGACTAGACTTGAATCTGAACAACAATAATTTAGGATTGAAGGGGTCTCAGAACCTGGCATAAGGGATTCAACCATCATAATTGTTTCAATCTCTTAAACTGCATCTGCAATATAACCACATTTCAAGTCAAGGCATGATGGCTCTCTCTTCCGTACTCCCCAATCTCCCTAACCTTCTCACCCTCCACCTTTTCCTCTCTCAAAACCTTATCGCCACTGAAGGCTCCAAATATCTATCTCATTCTTTCTAATTTCTCAAAAAATTAAATCATTTACATTTAGATTTATCTTATAATAATATCTCTTTAGAAGGTACCAAATCTCTCAACGCCTCTATCAAAAACTTTCTCAACTTAAATAATATATATATCAATTTATCTTATAACTATGTAGGAATCGAAAGCACCAAAATTCTAAGCGCATCATTATTATCTATTGAGAAGATAAGCAAATTAAAGTTGAATTTACAGAACAGTAACATAAAGTAAGAAGCATTAGGGACATTAGCGAAGACAATAAGTTGTTTAGCTGAATTGTGAGTATTGAGTTTAGACTTATATAATAACAAAATGCAAGACAGTGGACTACTACGATTATCAGAGTGTATTAGAAGCAAGAATAAACTAATAGAATTAGAACTTAGAGTACAGAGCAATGAGTTGAGCAAAGAGGGTATGAAAGGGTTAGGAGAAGCAGTTAGATAACTAAAGGAACTTTAAAGATTGGAGATAGACGTATATTATAATAAGATTGAAGAAGTTGATGTACTGGCCTAAGCTATTACTCATCTTGACTCATTATAACATCTTTACTTGGAAATGTCATACAATGATCTCTTACTTCCCTCAATTGACCTCCTTTTTAAATCCATAGCTACACTCTCTAGTTTAAAACATCTTCATCTACTTTTCTAGAGTTATAACATCTCTCTCTCCACTATCACTCTCTTAACCAAAATCATACTTAATAACCCCAATCTCTCTTCTCTCTCCCTTGATCTTCATGATAATCAGATCAATAACGTATCTTTCTAACTCCTTCTTAATTCTATAATCACAATTCAATCACTTAAAGTCTTGAATCTCTATCTTTATAATAATCAAATCAATGCAGATGCTCTCAAATAACTTCTCACTTTTATTCCCAATCTTAAATTTATTCAGTCTCTTCATTTCGACTTACCATCCAACTAAATTTGCAATGAATCTATTAAAAATATTATTAAAACTCTTTTCAAAAATGAGTCAATTATTTAACTTTATTTTGATATTGGTTCAGTTTTTATATGTTAGAAAGGTAGAGAAAATATATTACAGGAAATATAAAATAAGTTAAAAGGATTAAAATGAATTTAATGATATAAATAAAAATTATATATAATTTAATCATTCAGCTAAATAACTATTTTAAAATATAAATCTAAAAAGGAAGTGGGCATTTTCAAAGAGAAAAATTCTAATAAAAACATAAATAAAGGATAATGAGTAAGTTAAATAATGAGAGGTGAGATTTCTTAAAGAATATTTAGTGAATAGAAACATCCTATCCCTTCCAGTATTGCCTAATAACCTATTATGAGTAGCAACAAGATTAATAGTCTTAAGTATCATAATAATGGAGTCAGGGATTCTTTAAAGAAGCATACTGATTTTATCAAATGAAATCATTTTTTGGGTCTGCAAGTCAGTAAAATCCTATTCAGTCCACTTATGGCCCAATTGTTTTGTATCGCTGATTGTCCTGAAGGTAAAAAGGAGAGGCAAATAGACATAATACTCATCAATATGCATTTGATAGGCTATAGTTTTGACAGTTCTGTAATCCATCGTGATAAGAGACTTCCAGAGCTGACAGAATTGAAGCATAGTCTATTAATCTAATTGTTGATATATACCATGGTCTAATAATATCAATTATGGACGATTGTTAACTCTACGGATAAGGATGTTACCAGGATGAGGATCACAATGGATAAACCCATTGTGGAATATCATTTTGCAAAAAACATCATTCATGAGTCTACTACATTCTATACTATTTAAACCCATTTTCTCTATCTTGTCTCTCTCTGTGATTTTTACTCCATCCACCCATTCCATTGTCAATACTCTTTCCGAACTTACTTCATCATACACAAAAGGTATGTAGACCCTATCATCTTTTCTAAAGTAATCCTTCTACTTCCTGCTATTCATCTTCTCATGAAAGAAGTTCAACTCATCATTCATCGTCTTTGTGAAATTGTGCTGAATCTTCGTGAAATTAATATTCGAAGATTCTAAACAATAGTTTAACATACTCGTAATCGAATTTATCACATACATATCATAAATATACTATTTTTTAAGAAATGGAAATTATATTTTAATTGCAACTTCTTTCCCTTTATATTTGCCCTTATGAACCTAGGCTATACTAGCTGCTGCTATCGCTTATTCATCAAATTCTTCAAATAATTGCTTTACATCTTCTACCTTAAGGTCTTCAAGAATTGTTTACTTTATCTTTTCAAACTCTAACTATGGGCCTTAATCTTACAATTTCTTTAATGTTTCAGTGTAAGGTTTAGGGAATGTTTTCTCTAAAGATGAAATGTACTGGCCTGCTTTCAAATAAATCCCTCGGTTTTTCTCACATAATTCCAATATTTTATTGGCACAATTTTAATGAAATTAATTCATATCATCATCTTATCCCATCATCTGATATTCAAATGTGCATTAGATCACTATTATTATTAATATTATCATTTATTTTTTTATTATTTTACGTGCTTTGAATGTCCTCGTTCCATTCATTACACTTTTACTCACAGGACTATCCTTCATATTATATATTTGATAGCCAAGTCCTAACAACACTATCCTTTTCATCACAATCTGATTTTATATTCTACTTTTTTATATTATTATATATTTATTATAAATTTAATATTCAATATTTATAAATCTATCTAAAATAAAATTTTATCAATCATATCTTTTTTCAGCATAGTTACCTTGTTGTCTTTATTCATTATTAGAGTTTTTCCTGAATTTCTTTTATTTATTAATATTCTTATTATTCATAAATTTATCATTTTTATGATAAAACTAATCATTTTTTTATTAGACCACAACAAATCCTTCATCCTTTTTATTATGGGTTTTTTTGTTAACTGTTTAAGGCTATTCTTTAATTTCTTCTTCTTCTTCATTAGCCAAAGTTGCCCAGTTTTTATTTTCTTAATCTTATTAATTTTATTACTATTATTATTATTACTATTATTATTATTCTTCTTATTTAATAATTTACTATTAAGGCTATTAAGACTATTAAGGTTATTATTATTCATTACTAACAACTAAATTAGGATATGATTTTAAGGATTCTGCAACACTTTTTTGTAAATCCTAATCCTCCAAAAACTTCTTCAAAGTCTAAACTAATTCCTGATCAAAAACTTATTTAATTAATTTTTATATTTTTTCATCTTTAACCTCAGTTTTCTTACATTTGATTAAATTTATAACTGCTTAAGCAATTTCTTTTTAATTTAATAGTTTTTTGACATTTTCTTAATGTTATAAATCATACTCCATAAATGCTTTATGCTCTTCTTCTAGTCCTTTAATTTCTTACTAGATTTATTTCTTTTTAGATATTTTATCTAACTAAACTTCAGTCTTGTTTTCCTACTTTTATAAAGATTCAATATCTCTTAATTTTTTAGTTAGGTTTCTAATCTTCTTTTGAATTTGGGCACTAAATGGATGTTCTGGAATTTAACTCATTAATAAGATATTATAATATCTAAATTATTTACAAAAGCATATATTTTAAAATTAAATATAAAGAATATAAAAATAAGAATAATGGAGAATTAAAGTGGAATGGAGTATAGATATTTAGGTAAAAGTAGTGGATTGAAAGTATCTTGTTTGTCTTTAGGAAATTGGCTGAACTCAAATAAAGAGGAGGATTATTTGACATTTGAGTCGATATTAAAACGTGGATTAGAATTAGGCATTAATTATTTAGACACTGCAGAAGTATATGGGAATGGAGAAGGAGAGAGACAACTAGGTAAAGCACTGAAAAATTTGAAAGTTAAGAGAGAAAATATAGTAGTATCTACCAAACTATTTTGGATTGATAGCAAAATAAAAAGGATTAATAATGTAGGATTAAGTAGAAAACACATTATCGAAAATTTAGATGCTTCGTTAGAAAGATTGTAATTAGATTATGTAGACATTGTATTTTGTCATAGATTTGATCCTGACACTCCTTTAGAAGAAATCTGTAGGACTTTTGATGATTTAATTCGTAGGAACAAGACCTTTTACTGGGGAACAAGTCAATGGAATGCATGGGAAATAGTAGATGCGATAGGGATCTGTGAAAAGTATAATCTGATTAAACCAGTTGTAGAGTAACCTCATTATAATATGATAATTAGAGACAAGTTTGAATAAGAGTTAAGTTATGTAATAGATAGAAAGGGATTAGGAACAACAGTATGGTCACCTATGGCTGGAGGATTCCTATCAGGAAAATACTCGTAAGATAATTGGCCAGAACAATGCAGGATGAATAAGTATAAGTAGGATATTGAGAGTTTCTACTTACCTTTATTTTTTGATGAGAAGGTTAAGTAGTAGAGAATGAATTAGATCACAGCTTTGAAGAAGGTCATTTAAGATTTTAATCTTGAATGCTCTTTGGCTCAACTCAGTCTAGCTTGGGTACTAATCAATAAAGATGTTTCTACTGCCATCATGGGTTGTAGTTCTATCCAACAATTGGAACATAACATTAATGCAGTTCAGCTCTATCTCAAATTCAAAGATCATCATCAATTATGGCAAGCTATAGAAAATGCATTAGATAATAGACCCACTCCTCAAACTAATTTCAGGACCATGTAACCTTATCCTCATAGAAGATGATAATCGTTTCATTAATTACTAATTCATATTCTTATTACTATATATAATTATATAAAATAATAAATAAGACATTTATTTATTATTTTATTATTAAATTATTTAAATAATTAATCTTCTTAATTCATTTATTTAATATAGAATTTTTAATCCTCAATAAATGAATCTAAAATTTTATTTAAATCTTTATTTAAAAAAATTTTTACTTTTATATCTATTATTAGTTTAATCTTTCTATCAACATAAAAATTTTATCTATTTAGTCCAATCACTAATTTAACAAATATACTTAACAAATAAACACATTATAATTAATTAAGTATTATTGATTTTTCTTGAAAATCATATCATTAATTTGGAGAAAAAAAACATAATTTTATTAATTTGATTATGCTTATGTTATATATTTACAAGCTTAAATTATACTTTAAATGAAAATAACAAAATTAAAATAAAGTATATACATTAAACGATTAAATTAGCAACGTTTTAATTTGATTGACTAGATTAAAATTATTTTTAAAAATTTAAAAATTAAAATTAGAGTACATCATAATTAATTATATTAATTAAAATAAATGTAATTAATTTTTTAAAATATTTTTTTATAAATTTATAATTAGATTACTTTTTAATTATATTATTTTTTTAAAATAAATTTATTGAATATACATAAAGGAATTTATTATATACAAAAATATATATAACTGTTCAAAATTTTTAGATTTATAATCTTAATTAATAATTTAATTATAATTATAAATAAATAATTTTAATATTGTACTTAAGAGGTTTTAACAAATAGGTTTATAATTAATTATAATGATATTGGGTAAATTTTAATAAAATAATTTATTCAGGAACTTTAATGAATTAAGATAATTTTAATATTAACATAATTAGAATATAAACTGAAAATAATTGTAAATTTTGTGTAAATAAATATTAACAATATAGATTTCAGACTCACTTTAAAAATTAAGTCGAAAAACAATTAATATTTCTAATTTCGATATAAATATTAACTAGAATATATAAGAAATTATTATTTCGGAATATAAATTCTTGTATATCATATATAAGGATAATAAAAATATTTTATAGCAATTAATTATTTAATCATGATTAAAATTATAAATATTAAAAAATTTATATTTATTTATAGGATGAAATAACATAAATAAAAATAAATTTACATAGAAAATAATATTATATAATTAATAAAATTTTGAGATAAATTTATTTTCTAATTAAATAATTTATTAATTAAATTTAAAAAAATAGTAATAAATTAATTTAAATAATATTAACTTTAATTTAAATCAATTTAACTAAGAAATAATATTTAATAAATAAATAAATGAATGCTAATATTTATAAAAATTAACGATATAACAAAACTAATAATTTGATATTTTTATAAATAAAAATAATTAAATAAATAATTAGAAAATTAAAATTAAAAAATAAAATAGATTTTTTTTAAAAGAATTATTAAAGATAAGAAATAAATATTGATTAAAATTAATAATTAAAAAGATTAGATTTTTAATTTTTTGATGGTAATAATAATGGCTAAAATTTATTTAACTAGAATTATTTAAAAGAATAGTAAAAGATAAATTTAGTTAAAAGATATTAAAATAAGAAAACGAAAAAATAAAAATGATATTTTTTAATCAAAAACTAGGAAATATTAATAAAAATAAGAATGATAACGGTTGATTAATTTTAAAAAAATTATTTGAATTTAAATAATAGATAATTATAAATATTATTTTAATTCATTAATTTCTAATAAATATTTTTTTATCCAGTATCTATTTTAACTTTAATTATTATAATTTATTATAATTTTCTTCCTTCATTATTTTATTCTACTATTCGATGTATCTTTGATAATCTAACTTACATTCTTAAAGTTATTCACAACATTCCTTATTTATTAATTAATTTATAATACTTTAAATTTGTCAAGAATGTGCTTTATATAATCCTCAATATAATATCCATAATTTGTACTGTTTATTTTCTAATCTTAGTTTTTCTTTAGCTTTTTTAATAGTTTTTCTAAGAAATCACAGTCAATATATTTTTATATTTGTTAATAATTTAACGTGAATACCTTCTTTAATTATTTTTATATTTAATATAAAACTAATAATAATTCTTAATTCTAATCATTTTATATTTAAATTTCATTTTTTATTTATTCATTATCATAAATTAATATATTATACTAATTTTTAAGATTTTCATGATTATTGGCTATTTAATTAAATAATTCTTATTTGTCTTCAATATATTTTTCCAATCTTTAATTTTTTAAATTTAATATTTCTTCATTTTCATTTGATTTAAAATATAAATCTTGATATTACTTTTATTTTTAAGTGTTTTTTTCATACTTATCTGTAAATTATTCTAATTTTTAATTGATTTGTTTTTTTTAATTTATTTCAATCAAAAAATTTTTTTCATATTATTCATTTTTTTAAATAAGTTCATTTATTTTATCCTATTTAAACTAATTTTAAATATCTAATTGTTTTATTTGCTATGATAATTATTTAATTATATTATCTTTTCTTTTCAGCAGCAATTTAATATTTTCAAATGATATTTAATTGCTAATATTTTCCATAGAATCATCTGAAATTTAACTAAATTTTTCTTTAATCATTCAAAATATAAGTAAATTTTAATTAAGTAATAATAAAATGAAAATTATAAATAATCAATTATTTTAGTAATCTTTTTTAAGGAAGAGGAATTTATTCAATTTTTTAAATTTTTAGAACTAAATCCATGCAAGGGAAATAAATATCTAACCAAGAACAATGATTAATGTACTTAGCCTAAATCTAAAAATAAATAAAAATGAATAATAATACCCCCAGACCATTCCCATTTATTTATTTTAAAATCTGTCCATTATAAAACCCCCAAAAATAGGAGAGAGAAAGAACCCAAAAAAGTTGTTAAAAACAGAATTAAAACTCTGTCCACAGGGTTAATAAATTCTAAATAAAAAAATATAATGAAAAGATGATATATTGAATTGATGATATGATATATATACTTTTATAAGGAATAAAGCATAATTCCTGTAAGAGTAGGCATTTCGAGTGCTCCAATAAAAACAGTAATCCAGATGAGGAGAGTAAAAGTAATTATATCAAAAGAGAATCCTACGACAATGGATAAAAGAGAACAGGCAAGATTAAAGACAAAGCATAATTTAATAGCATTAAGCATGTACTATCCTTTATAGCCTCCAAGTTTGTCAGAAAGATAACCTCCAACAACAACTCCTACAGTAGGAGAAGTGAGCATTATGAAGGTGTAAACAATATAAGCCATGTACTCTTCTTGATTTAGAATCTAAATCATGTAAGTTGTACACCAGAACTAAATACAGAATGCCACAAATATTATACAGCTATAACAACATAGACATAAAAAGTACATTCTATTGCTTATAACTACATAAATTTGTTTCACCAATGTAATCATAAAACCTTCCTCATGCTCTTATACTTCTTCTTCTTCTTCTTCTTCTAACTACTACTATTACTCTTATTACTATTAGTTTAATTCCTCACAACTTTGGATGAAGTTCATTTTCTATTATTTTTTTTGCTTTTTATCTTCATAGTTAAAGTCAATATTAGAGGGATCAGCAAACAGTACCATGACAAGTATAATAACTTCAAAAAGTCCTTAGAAAAGGATGGAAATTCTCCAAGCCCATAAATAACTCTTAAATATGTTAATAACAAATGCGGTAAAGATATATCCCAACATGATTCCTAGGGGACTGAATCCAGCCAACATTCCCAACCATAATGCCTGTTTATTACTGGGGGAGAAATTATTAACCCAAACAGGTCCATAAACACACCAAAAAGACTAACTAATGCCCATAAGAAATCTGCTTAGATAAATATAAAGTTAGTTGTAACTCAAGGCAAAAAACACGCAAGACACAACGTTTAGTAGCATCGACAGTGCCAGCACTTGAATTGTGCTGTATTTCTTCACAAAGTAAGGCACGAACAATGACGAAAATGTTATTCCCAAGTATGATAGTGATCCCAAAAATGCAATTTAAGTGTAACCAAAGTTCGTCTCCTTTTTTATTGATATTATTGATATAGGAATCACACCAGTGTCAAAGTTCATCAAAATACATGAAAGTAGAAACATCACAAATATTCTTTATATCTCTTTCTCTTTCTTATTACTAAAAGTTCCATCTTTCTCTAAAATACTGAATTTATTCTCTATCATATTAAAATTATTATCTATTTCCTATTTCTTTTCTCCATCATTCTATTTATTTATTATACTTTCCTATTTTATAATACTTGTTTCTCCATCAATTTATATTTTTCCTTGTTAATATTGTTATTATATCTATTATAAATCAATATCTTATAATGATTTATTATTTTAAAATTAAGAGTTATTACTCATATTAATTTAATTTAATAAACTCTTATCTCTATCTGCTAATATTTTATCAAAATTATTCTAAGTTACATTGTTAATTTAAATAGATTAAACACTTATTTTTAACAAATTTATATTTTGAGATTATTATTAACTTTAAATAACAGTTTAATAATTAGAACTTTTCTATTCTTCTTTTGACATTTCCTAAATTTCATCTAATTATTAATTTTAAAATAAGGACTGTCTGTTATTTAATTTCATTATATAAATAATTGTAGATATTTATATATTTATTATAAAATACCAATATTTATTAAAAATATTCTTATATTAAATAGCTCAATTTATAGATAAAATTCTATAAAAAAATTACTGAAATATATTTTTAAAGTTTATTAATATTTTTATTTTTGTAAATAATATTATAAATATAATATATTTATTGATTTAAAAATAAAATATAAATGATATTTTAAAAATTAAATACAGTATTATATTTGCTTATATTAAATATAAATTTCAATTTTTTATTTTTATATAATTATATTAAGTTTTTAAAATTTTATATATGTAAATATATAATATATCATTTGATAGAATAATTATATTTTTATGAATTTTAATTATAGAATTTATTATTAGAAAAACTAAGTTCTTATAATTCATTTTATTATTATTATGATGATAATTTTTAAGTAGAGGTGATTTAACTTTACATATTTTGATCTAACTTTTTATATTTTGAACTTAGTTATTAAAAATTGTAAGTTTAATTATTACTTATATGTTATGATTTATTAGAATATAATAAATTAGAATTGCTGGAAAGATTTTTGATAAGTTCTTTAGAATGAGTTAGATTTTCAAGAAAAGAATCTTTCAAAGTTTATATTTGATTATTGTCGTATCCTTATTACTAAAGTATTTTTTCAAGATCATCTAATTACATTATCATTTAGTTATTTTCTTAATTAATTTTTTCTATTATTTAAAATATGTCTTATTAATCTATCAGCAAGTTTTATAATTAATAAATTTAACAATTTTTCTTTTTCAATTTGCTTTGAACTTATCTCAATTATTAGTTTAATTATGTTATTTCACTTTGATTTAGTTTTAATTATATTTATTGATTATTATTAGCTATTATTTTGTGTTATAATTCTTCTATTACTTTTTCTAAACTTTCTATTTTCTAAGTTAATTATTAAGTTAAATTTTATCCCTTTGATTTATATAATGAATATTACCTCAAAATCTTTAATATCTTTATTATTATTTAATTTTTATTCATTTTTTAAATGTTTTTATAAATAATTTTATTCTTCCTAAATTTTATGAATTTTTTTCTCTAATTCAATTATTTTAATTTACTATTCATCAATTATTTTATCTTTTTTTTAAATCTAATCCTATTATTTTTCTATTTCTTATTAAAACAACAAAATATCATTAGAATTGGAAATATAGTCTTCTTGATATTCAGTATTTTGACTATTTTTCAAATTAAACTTTTTTTGTTTTTTAAAATTATTGTATAAATCAACATTTTATTAATTCAAAGTCTTAGACTTGCAATTTATATTGATCATTATAAATAATTGATTATTCAAATAAATAAATAATAAAGTATACAAAAAATTCATAATATATGTATTAAACAAATAATAATAATAAATAAAAATAAAAATTATGACTACTAAAGAATTAAAATAAATTCATGATAACATAAAGCAAATAAATAAATATAAAGTGATATTTAGAGACCATATTCACGATTATGAATCTCTATCAATAGAAACTAAATTCTTTAAATTTTTAAAAGATAAGAAATTGAAAACCAGGTTAGTTAACTAAGTAAACAGTTCTTAATAAAATTCAAATTTTGGAAATTTGAATAATTATGGCTTAAAACTTTTGTAAGACTAAAATAATTTTTGAAGTTAAAAAGAGAAAAACTCAACATAAAAATATTTTCGTTCTTAATTTAATGAAAAAAATTCAGAAAGAAGACTTTCCATCATAATTAAATAAGAAAATCCATCTTTTATTGAAAATGTTAACAAGTAAAATTAATTTTTGAAAAAACAGAAAAAATAATAAGTTTTTTCTAGCATTTTGACGACTCAAATATTAAATAGTTAAAATTTAAAAAATCTTTAAAGCTTAAATGAGACTTATGAATAAAAAAATTAGAATAATATTGAGATGAATTTTGATACATTATATACTTAAAAAAAATTTGTAAAAAATAGTAATAAAGAGCCAATATATATTAAAAAAATGAATTAAAATTATTTCAACAATAAAAATGATATTATTTAATAACTAACAGAAAATAAATAAAAAACTGTTTCAGAGGATTTATCTTTGAAAGAAAAATAATCAGAAATTTAGAAGATAATATAAAATAATTTTGGTGTGAATTAAAATTATAGAGATGAGTTTAAAATATAACTTTAATTGTATGTTGAAATAAAAAAATAATAGTTAAGTTAGAAATAAGAACAGACTTAAAATAACGAAAGTCAAGAATAAATGATAAAAATGTTAGACAAATTGCAAATAGACAAAAAGAAAAGACAAAGAGATGAAGATTACAAAGCAAGTCAGAAAGAATTAATGCTTTTTTGCGAGTTTGATGAATACCTGAAATAAGAAAGAAGGAAAATAAATGACACAATGCCTAACAACGAAAACAAACATATTCGCTAGTCTAAATTCACTTGAAATATAATATATACTTATTATTTATTTTATATCATTTAAATGTCTAAACCCAGTTGGACACAATCCTTACAAACAAATCAAACTCATCAGAATCTTTTCCTTTAGACTTTTTAAAAACTAATTGGCAATAAACTAATCGAATAAAATTAAGTAATTATTTATTAAATTAACTTAAGGATTTTCACAATGAAATCGATGCATTGCTTAATCTTGTGAATGAAAAAAGTATTTTTCTATTAATATTTAGAAATCAAATAGCTTAATATTTAAATACCTGAATATTGAGTTATAAGTCATGATGAGCTAGATACTTAGATTATTGTTTAAAAATACAGGGATTAAATACAATAAGCGAATTAACAATTGGATATCATTCAATTCGCTTTAAGAAAATTCATATTAAACGAACATATATCTTATTAAGAATAAAAACTTTTGTTTGGAAATCAAATAGCTTAAGATTTGTAAAAAAAACAGAAAATCTACTCTTTTTGATAATAATAATTATAATTATAATAAGAACAAAGTCAAATTAAAATACAACAATTATATCAAATTTAATGTAAATTTATTTCAATAATTTAGAGTAAATTGATTATAATAAATGTTGTTTATTTTTTAAAAATTAAATAGAACAATAATAGTAAACGATTTAATAATTAAATCAAAAATTATAGGAACAGTGTATTTTAATTTCTAATTTATAATAAAATATTAATTAAAAAAATCAATAATATGATTAGTTAATTAAATCTATCAAATTCAATAATTTGCAAAACTTTATAATTAATAAAGATATTATAATTGTCTATAAAGATTCTATTAATATAAATTCTCAAATTATAAAAAATTAAAATTTAAAAGAATAATAATAAAAATAAAATAATCATAATTATTAAATAAAATTTAAAGATTACTTTTAAATTTAATAATACAAATAATTTTTAATATCAAGTATTTTTATAAGTTATATATTTAGGAATAACTATTTGCTAAAATAAATGATTTAATATAATTAAATTATTGAAATTCAAATTTAAATATAAATATATAAATAATTTTTAATTATTTATAATATGTAGAAATATTATAAAAAATTTCAGAAATAAATTGAGTATTTAGAATTATTTATTAAAAAAATACCTATAAAAGCAAAAAATAGATAATTTTTCAATATTAAAAATGAAATAATCTTAATAATTTTTAGCTCTTTTACTTATATTTAGTATTGTAAAAACTACATCTATAGATGAAAAAATAGGAAAATAATGTGATAAATAATGTTAAGTTAATTTAAAAACTTTATTCGATTAAAATTTAGAAAAAAAAAAGAATATGGACACACTTTTATAAAATGTAAAAACTGTGTTCAAAAAAGTAATCAAATAAAGAGTAACAGATCAAGAAAAATAAAAAACATTATTATCAACTTTGAACAATAACTTATATGATGGAATTATTGAAACTTACATAAAAGATCTTAAAAAATAATAAAAAGATGGAAAAAAAATAGATTTCTTAGCTGAAATAGAAAAATTATAAACTAAAGCAAAAGAATTCTGATTTTTTTACTTTTAATAATATTATTATACTTATAATTTATAATTTTAAAAATTAATTAGAAATATTATAACTTATATTTAGAATATTATATACAAATATTTAGAATTATTTATTAAAAAAGCTATTTATAAAAGTAAAACTAATATGATTATTCAATTAAAAAAATAAAATATTGGTAATTTTAAGCTCTTTTTACTAATTTAAAGTATAATAATACAAAATAGAGACGAAAAAATGGATAAAATATATTTATGATTATAATAGTTAATTTTAATTTTAAATTTTAATAATTAAGATTAGACGATAACAAAAATCTTGATAGTTACGAAATCTTTATTAAAATTTTTTTTAAATATTTCTAATATTCTTAATTTAATATAAGTGATTTAATTTCATTATTTCTAATATTTTTAAAAGATATTTTTTTTAGCAATTTCAAAGTCTATTAAGAAAATTTTTAGAACATTGGTTTCTAAATTATTTTAATAAAATCCTTTTTCTTTGCATTCTTAAAATCCCATCAAATTCATTATTTTAATACCTTACTAGTATTTTAATATTTTATTAATAACATTTTAATTTGTGATTTTTATTTATCTGAATTTATCATTATTACTATTATCTTTAATTATGTTTTCTATTAAAACATAAATTGTATTAAGACATATATCATAATTTTGAATTAATTTCTCTCCTAATTATTATCTTAAGCTATCCATTTATTAAAAAAGTTGTTCTTGTTTTGTGTCTTCAACTGGATTATTTTTTACTTATATATTTTTAACTTCTAGACTTTTATATTTTATGCTATTATAATTTGAACCTCATTAACTAGTTGAAATTAAATCATTATTTATACTAAATGATTTTAATATTCCTTTTTTTAAAAACATTGGCATTAAATCATTAAAATACTCCTATAATATATTAAATATATAATATAAATTAATTTTAATAAATAATACGTCTATTTAAATTTAACTTATATTTAATTTTTCTAAAAAAAATAAATTAATAGCTTTCATCCAATTTTAAATGTCATTTATATCATTTTTACCATGAATAATTAAAATATTTAGCTTCTAATCAAATTTAATGTTTAAATATTCTATTTTATCTTATACATCTTCTTATAAATTAAACTATTTTAATTTCAAATTATTCATTTTTATTTATTGACAATTAGATACAACATTTAAAATATTAAAGTTATCTTTGTAAAAATTATTTGAATTCATTTCAAAAAAGTTAATTTAATGAAGATATATTTTAAAATCATTATTTAGTTTTTATTATTTAATATTACTAATCATATCTTTTGAATCAAAAACTAATAAAGGCAAAAATTTATCAGTTAAATTTTAGGATATTATTTAATATTCTTTTAAAAAGTTCTAGATATTTTTTTTTAGAATAAATTTATATTTAATATTGATATGGTTGAATTTTAAATTATCTGAAAAAGATTTAAAAAGAATTAAAGATTACTAAATGTTCTATTCAGGACTAAGATAAATATAAAGATTTTTAAAGTCATATACTACTTTTAGTATTTTAAATATGTCTTTTATCTCTTTATTCTCACTTCCACTCAAATCTTAAAATAATTCAATCTTGGGAGAATTAGCGTACTTTATTATTGATTAATTTTATTGATCTTCCTTTTAAATATCTATTTATATTAAATTTGCAATCTTTTATTCTTTATCCTTTTCTTATTTCATCTTCTTGTTTAACTCATTTGATAGAAAGTTATATAAAATTGAATTATTCATAAAGTAAAAGTCATCCTTTTGATATTCATTTATTATTTATTTTGCAAATATTTAGTTTTATGTCTCAAACAAGATATTTACCTAATTTTTACCTTTTTCTTTTGATTTCCCACATCCCATTCTCCTATTTATAAATTATTTATTAATATATTTTTTATTTTTAAATTCAAAATAAATATAATATACAATAAAATTTAATATGTAAAATTATATTTATTAAATAATAAAATAAATATTAAAAATTATTTATACTACAGACAAAATTCATTATATAATAAAATAAAAAAGTAAAAAAAAGACTTTAAATTGAAAATTTATTTTAAAAGAAGAAAAAATGGGAAAGCAATAAATAAAAAGTGGATAAAATAAGTTTGATTCTATTTAATAAAGTATGAGAAAAATTAAAAAAATCCAAAAGTGTAAAAAGTATGAGGAATTATAAAAAGCTCCATTAAATAGTATAGAATATTTAATTGATGAAAGGTAAAACTAGGATACAATAAAAAATATGAGTAATTATGGAAGCATGATTGGACTATTAAAAAATTGAGCTATAGATATGAAATAAAATTAGAATTATGTTATTAATGGAATCAAAGAATAAGAGCAGAATTAGAAATAGTAAGTTGAATAAATGTAGAATATCATAAAAGATCTAATTAATCAGCTAGAATAAAAAAAAAGAGATATCAACTTCTTAAACTAATTACTAAAAAAGTGAATTATTATATAATATTTTATAATTTTAATAGTAAATATTATATAACTGTTCAAACTTGTACCTTTATTATTATTTGTTTTAAATTTTGTAGATTATTATTAGAATCTTCTATTGTTTTTAAAAACAATTTGTCAAATTATTCTTAGTCTTTTAACTAATTCGAAGTCTATTTTATTATTTATTTTTTATACCTCTTGTATTTAAATTAATGATTAATAATTGAATTAAATTTATGTTTTATTTTAACTTTCTAATTAGCTTTATAATTACTTTTTAATATCTTTGATGTTTTAAAAATTCTGTTTTATTTCTTTAATATCTTAAGCATAATTTCCTATTTAATATTTCATATCTTTTTCTTATAACTAATATTGTTTTATTTGTTATCTTAATTTATCATTTTCATATTTACTTGTTAATATTTCATCGTAATTTTAGTCTTCCTATTATTCTTTTTATCTTTATTATTTTTATTTTATTTTTTATAATTCTTTTTCTAATTCCATTTTTTCATTAATATTTGCAATTTCTTATAACAAATCTTATATCTAGCTTTTTTGATTTTAAATTTCATTTTTTAAATTATTATTTTCATTTTTAATATGTTCTTTTTCTTTTTCTATCATTTTGATTTAATTTTTATATATCTAAATTTCTTCTTACAATTAAAGAACTAGATTTTTACTTATTTTTAATTCAGTTTCCAAATCAGAAAAATTTTATTGCAACTAAAAATTAAATAATAAAAGTAAAATACAATTTTGTTTTCAGATTAATACTTTTCTAGATTTATCTAAGTAGAATTTCAATTATTACTTATGGATTCTAATTTATTTGACTAAATATTATATTTATCATTTAATTAATGATTAAGTAAAAGTATATGATTATAATTATTTTCAAGAATTTTGTTCTAATTTTAAAAATTGATAATATTTTTTAAAGTTTCTTATAACTAATTATCTTTGTCTTTAAGAATTCTAGATTAAGAAGCTAAACTGTTCTAATATTCTTCTTTAATTAATTGTAATTCAAATATAGTGGCATCTAATTTGTTAGCTATTCTTTGTTTTTCTTTTTGTTCCTTTAGTAAGTTATCTTCTAAATTTTTATTTAAATTGTAATCTTTACTATTCTCTTCTTTTTAATCCCTTAATATTAATTTGTATTTCTATACTTCATTTGAATATTATTTATTATCCTCCTCTAATATCTCTAATCTATTGATTATTCTTTTATTTTCCTTTTGTTTTTCATTTAACTCTGTCTTTAAAGTATTAATTTATAATGATTGATTTGATATTCGTTATTAATCAGTTTAATATTGGTTATCTTTTTTATTCTTGTTTTAAAAATAATATTTACTTTTTCATCTAACAATGATTAATATTTACGTTCTAAATTTCCTAGCTTTTGTTATAATGTTTATTATTAATCCATCTATGAAATTTATATTTATTATTAATATTATTAATTTAAATATAAAGTATTGATTATATAAATATTTTATTGTTTTCTGATATAAATATAAAAGAATTAAAATAAATGAGCTCATTCCATATAAAGAAAAATTATTAGAACTATCATATAGAAATTACCGAAAATTTAAAGGAATCTATGATCTGCTAGAAACCTGGTCACAAAAATAAAAAACTAGAATATGTTTTATTATTATCTAATGTTGAGGCTAATTTTTTATGTTTTTATTGTTTACTAAATGATTATTCTGATAATTTCAAATAGATTTGTTTATTAGAAGATTTTATCAATAAATTTAATAATAAAAAAAAACTTTTTGTTGATTAAAATTATACAATCAAAATGCTTAAAGAATAGATAGACAGTTTTAAAATCTAATTAGGTAAAAAATATATTATTTTTTTTAATAATATACAATTTTAAATAAATTATAAAAATAGACAACAAACTTTTAAAATAATCTGAAAACTAAAAGTTGTTATAAGAATAATTAAAAGAGCTTGAAAAAATATTTGAAATAGAAATGAACAACTTGCTTGATAAGTTTTAAAAGTAATAAGAATTAAAAATATAGCAAATTTAATTAAGTTAAAAAAAATTAATAGAAGTTCTTGATTAACTAGACTTGAAAAGTAAACAAATTAATGAATTAAAATAATGCAAAGATAAGTAAAGTTTATTATTGTTCTTAAAAGGATTAAAATAGGAATAAAAAATAAGAGAAACTTTAGAAAAATAGTTAAGTGAAATAGAAATTATGTATAAATAGATCGTAGTATTAAATAAAATAGAGTTTGAATAAAGTGAGAAATTATTAGATTCAGTGAAAAACTAAATAAAAGAAATAGATGAAGATTTACTGACAAAGTTTGCATATCACAGAATGAGAAGTCATATAATATAAAGTCAACAAGACTGTATGTCAATGAAAAATGTAAAAAATATATCTACAATCCACAAAAAAAGTATTTACATTATTATATTCTTGGAAAATCAATAAAAATTTGCTACAGCCAGTGATGACAGCACTATTTGTATTTATGATACTAAATCAGGAAATTTGATATAATAATTCACAGGTCACACTGACTGAATTTGGACAATGGTTAGATTATCCAATAAGTAATTATAATGATAACATATGATAATATAAGATAATAATATGATAATATTAAAATAATAATATGGTTATTATAAAATAATATTAAAATAATAATATATAATTAATAGCTATCTGGTGAGCGGAAGTAGTGACACATCGATAAGAGTGTGGGAGTACAGAACAGGTAAATGCAAATAGGTTCTTATAGGTCACAATGGTTTTGTATGTTCATTATTAGAACTTCCTGATAATAAAATAATAAGTGGTTCTCATGACAAGACAATTAAATTCTGGGATAGTGAAAATAATAAATTAATAAAAAGTTTATCTATAAGTTAAGAGAGAATAATGACTATGATATTGATTGACATTAATTTACTAGCCTGTGGTTCTGAGAAGGACATCAATATTTATGACATTAAGAATGACAAACTAGTAAAAAAACTTATGGGTCATACTGCTCTTCTTAGAGATCTTTATTATATGATTGATTCTAATATCCTTGTAAGTAGTAGTGATGACAAGTCCATCAAGTTATGGGACATCAATAAGGGAATCTTGCTACAGACTTTCGTTGGTCACACTCATTCTGCCAATAGGACTATTCAATTCTCAAAAGATGTAATATTATCACACATTGCATAATATACCTTATAACATCCCCATATTATCATATTATCATATTATCATATTATTATATTATCATATTATCATATTATCATATTATCATATTATCATATTATTATATTATCATATTATCATATTATCATATTATCATATTATCATATTATCATATTATCATATTATTATATTATCATATTATCATATTATCATATTATCATATTATCATATTATCATATTATCATATTATCATATTATCATATTATCATATTATCATATTATCATATTATCATATTATCATATTATTATATTATCATATTAT
>Ga0315908_10000475_pt1 | contig 31683 bp, 24 predicted proteins | sample LakEriMetagenome_12_FD_203520 | JGI IMG/M metagenome (GOLD analysis project Ga0315908, IMG submission 203520) | Freshwater fungal communities from buoy surface, Lake Erie, Ohio, United States - Buoy 4 MA124 | ecosystem: Environmental > Aquatic > Freshwater > Lake > Lake biofilm | place: USA...
TAAGTTTATATTAATACTATTTTTGCCAATAGTGCTTTTGATAAGTTTTACAATACTTAGAAGTATAATAATAATAATAGTTTTAATAATCATTTTCTTAATTTATCAAACAGCAATATTAAAAATAATAATACTCAATATACTAAAATAAATAATTAATCCAGTTTTAAAAAGTATAGTCATACTAAAGATGAAATCGAATTATCAGAAGATATAATTATTTAAAGTAATCAAAAAAACATTATAGATAATAATAACTTTACTAATTAAAAGTCAGGACATATCTTTAATAATCCTAGAAAATAGTTAAACTTCTAATCAAGTGGAATGAGTTTCAATGAAAAGAATAATTAACATTAATATAATGATGATTTGTTTCAATAATAATATATGTAATAATAATAACAAGGATCTCAATTAGTAGTTAATCCAAGAAGAAATCTAGAGAAAACTTTCAACTAATAAGAAAATTTAATATAGAATGAGAAAAAGGGAGAGAGTGAAATTCAGAATTTATAGGAATTATTAAGGAGATTAAGTGAACCATATTATAAATTGAGTTGGTATGAATGTAAAGAGGCAGTAAAGAGTTTTGAAATGCTACCTAAGAAATAGTTGAAGAGTGGATGGGTTCAAATATGTATGGGAAGATGTTTTATGGAGATGTCCAAGTATGAATAGGCTGAAGAGTGTTTCAAGGAGGTATAATATAATTAATAATATCATAATATTATGATAATGTTCTAATATTTTACAATCATAATAATACAATAATATGATTATATGATAATATAATAATACCATAATGATAGGCTCTAAAAATAGAACCATACAGATTAGAAGGAGTGGAGTATTATAGTGTGTGTTTATGGCATTTAAAAAAATAAGTGGAACTTACATACTTAGCTTATAACTCTCTAGAAAAAAGCATTTTCGCTTAAGAGAGTTGGATTGCAGTTGGAAACTGCTTCAGTCTCTCTAAAGAACATGAAAATAGTATTATATTTTTTAATAGAGCAATTCAACTTAATTCTAACAATCCTTATACTCACACTCTCTCAGGACATGAATATGTTTACAATGAGGATTATGTTAAGGTACTATCATTTTCATAAAATAATTATTTTATTATCATAATATAATATTATTACTATCATTTTTATTTAAATATAAGGCTAGAAAATGTTTTGAAGCTGCTCTTTAAATTGATAATCGACACTATAACGCTTGGTGGGGATTAGGAAATATTGACTTTAAACAAGAAAAGTATAACGATTCTATCACAAAATTCAAAAAGGCAATAGAAATAAATAAAAACTGTCCTGTTTTATATAGTTACTTAGGAATGAGTTACAGCAGTTTAAAAAACTATAATGAAGCTTTGATCTAGTTTGAAATAAGTCAAAAACTTGACGAAAATAATGTACTTAATAGATTTTAGAAGGTGAATGTGCTTGTAAATACAAAAAATTATGATTTGGCTTTGTAGGAACTTCAAAAACTAAGTTTGGAGATGCCTAAGGAAGCTCCAATTCCTATTTTGATGGGAAAAGTATATAAAATTTAAGGCAAATTTGCTTAAGCAAGCTAATGTTTTAATAAAGCTATTGATTTAGATAGCAAAGACTCATAAAAAATAAAAGCTTTAATTGAAAGTTTAAATCAAAATGATTAAAATGATGATAATGATTTATGATTATTGATTTTATAATTAATATCAATAAATTTTAATTATTTAAAATTTTAATATTTCTCAATCATCTTCAATCTTTTTTATTTGATGTAAGATATTTAAATTTATTTTTTCATCATTTTTATTAATATTATTATTATTATTTTAAACTTATTTAAATCCAATAATACTTTCCTATATAGCTTATTATAATTCATCTTCATAATCATTAAAAATTTAAAAATCTAAATTAAAATCACCACATTATGTTGATTGATCTACAGTTTATTTAGTTGATTATTAAATATTATTGTTTGTTATAATAGTTTTTTAATTCATAGATTGATTATTCATTATAAAAATATAATATTTAATAATAAAATTGATTTGGACATAATAAATTTGTTAGTAAATTATATTTAATAATGAGATTATGGTATGTATATAAGATCAATAATCAAAATCTTAGTAATCGTCATCAGAGTAATCATCCTGATCATAATTATCATCATATTAATCATTATCATCCTTCTCTTGACTATCTTAATCTTGTTACCAATTAAACTCTAAGAAATTTTAAGGATAATCAATAAGATGATTCTAGCCTCCGAACTACTTCTATTAAGAGAAATTGCAATTATCAAAAGGACTCATCTTGCAAAAGCTAGCGAGATTATCAAAATTGCTGGTAAAAATAACATTGGCATAACAATGAATTATCTTTAAATACTACTATTTACTTAAGAGAGCGCTAGTAAATACACAGACAGGAACCTTACAACCCTGATTCTTCAACCACTTTACTATTTATCTACAGAACCTTACATCCTTCTTCACATTATTTATTTAAATTACAATTCAGAATAAGTCCTCAACATTATTATTTAATAATCCAGGTCTGTTTTTAAATAAATATATTACAAATTCCATCATCTCTTAGTTCTTTTGAAAAAAACTAGCTTTGATTCCTAATTCTTGTAATATTTCTAGAAATTTATTATTCATTATGAAGCTATTCTTGTAACTTGTTTCCAAGTCAAAGTAGTATTATAAAATCACTAATATCTTTTCATTTTCAAAAGATTTAGCATTTTTTTATTCTTTCTTTAATTCAAAATGTTTCTTCAATTTCTACATCAATTTTTCGATTTTATATTACAATCTTTATTGGGAAAACTAAAGTCTATCTATAAATTTATTCTTCTAAAATATTTGGATTCTGTAAGACTGTTTGTATAAACTAAAAAAGAAAGCAATAAAGTAAATAACAATTAAATTCAATGAAATCTATTAAATAATAGTGTAAACTTTGAGGTAATTATTGCAGTCTTAATAATCTTGAGAAGAATATTTTTATGAAAGATTAAAGATATTAATAAGTCCTAAGTAACTATTGTTATAATGATTGAACTTATTGATAAGCATGAAATAAACTCCAATTGAAAATAGAAAGCCAGATAGAAAGACTAAAATAGTAAAAGTTATTAAACCAGGAATAGTCCTATAGATAACATTAAATAGTTTAATGAGATATTTAGAATGGTTGGTCCAAAAGAATAATTAAAACAATTTGAAGGGATAGAAAAGAGACTATAATATGTAAAATAGATAAAGGTACTTGTAATTGTAGTATATGGACTGGAAGTCAATATTGAGGAATTAATCATTAGATTGAGTAGCTTATTACTTAAGATGCTAAATTTAGGTCAGATAAACAAAGCAACAAGTGGAGAAGATGAATTGAAAAGAGAGATAACAGATTTAAGAGAGGATAAGTAAAGGGTTAAAGTATAAGTTGAGTTCAACTAGAATTTTTAATGATAAGAGAATAATATTAGCAAGAAAAAGAATGTTGAGAAATAGATAATAATTAATATTGAGAGTGTTTATTATTTAATCCATTATGATTGTGGATTCTAAATAAAGATTATCACTACCTTTCTCTAATAAGAACCTTATGTGATTAAAAGTGAACAAATAACTATTAAACATGACAACTTCTGTTAACACCGCTTATGTATTAAAATCCAACCAATTATTATTCTTTAATATTTCCACCTATTCTACACTTTTTACATGTACTCTATATCCGCTCATCAAATATATTCCGTATTATCCTATCTCCTCTACCAGATTATCTTTCATTCCATTGAATTTAAACTCTTTACAATCATCCTCCACACATTATCCATTAAAACTTTTAAATCCAATATCATTCTCGTCCTTCTTCTATTCAAATAAGTTTATACACTAATCTATTTATAAATTACTGCTCAATCAACACTATTAAGGTAATCGGAATTAACGTATTCTTATACTATTCATCGGCATGTTGCTATTGCTACTATTTTAGTTCCAATATATAACCATTTTCTATAGCCATTAAAAATAATTGTTATTGCTTCTTATTTTTTTGAAATCACCCATGTTAAAAATCAAAAATTAATCTTTATGGAATTTTGAAACACTATATTGATGGTTTTGTTACAACATTTGATCTAAAAGCGGAAGTAGAATGACCGTTAATATCAATATTATCTTTTCTGTTGTTGTAGAAATTAATACTAATTTTATGAATTTTATTGATCTTTTATTTATTACTACTTTTTTAAATTTATCATATATCACATTATTTTTCATTATATATATAATTTATTATTTTATTATTTAATATTATAAAAATATTTTTATAATATTAATCAGTCTTTAAAACATCCACAGAAAATTTTACTGAGAAAACCTTATTATTATTTTTATTATTCTTTTTATAATTATTTTTCACTATTTCTTTTATTTTTATCTGTGTTTAATTTTTGTAATATTTCTTATTAGTATGAATTTTTATGATGATCATATAAAGATTTTTCTTCTATTTTTTCATCAATTGTATTTTTGTCGATTATATATTTGTTTGATTAATATATACTTTATTTTGATTAAACTTTTTAATCTTAATTAGATTATAATTTTGATTCGATAATTGAATTATAACTTTCAAAATCACTTTCTTTACATAAATTTTTTGTTTATAATGATTCTTATTATTATAAAAAACTATTATTAGTTTATTAAGTTTTATGTTTATTTACATAACTTTTAAGCCTAGCTTTTCTTTTTTCATCTTCATTTAATTCTTAACAAGATTATTAATTAGTATTTTAATTTATTTTTTAATTTTAGATTATTTATTATTTATTTTATTAGTTATTTTCTTAAGAATCCTCAAGCTTTTTTTAACTTCCAAAAAACTTAATTCCTTAATTTTCAAATTTTTTATTAATTTGTTTTGTTAAATTTAAGAAATTATCAGATTCATTTTTCATTTATTAACTTTATTATACCATTCTATTCATTTTTTCTCCTCTTTCATTTAATTTTTCAGTTGCTTCAATTAAGTCTTAATTAATCTAAATAAAATTTGATTATTGATCTTAATTTATTTAAGAAGAATTAGTAGATTAATTAGGATCATTTTTTTCTTTTGATGATTTTTTTTTTAGTTTATCTTTTAATTTTTTTAGTCCTTTAATCATATGTAAAAGTTATAATAGAAAAAAATAAAATAGATGAATATCTTTATATTTATAATAAATTTTATAAAATATAAATAAGCAAATGGACTTTAAATAAAAAATAGATAAAAAGCGTGCATAATTAACAATAATAATAATGCTTGCTTTTAGTCTAATAGGAATAATGACATTTGTAACAAAACTGAATTTGAAAAATTATTTTATAGGATTATTGCTAATAAATTTAGGAATAGTTTTGAGTTTTTTAATTACTTATAGCAAATTTAGCACTTATTCTTTGAGTTGTTATTTAACTATTTTTATTGGATATAATATGGTAAGTTCCACTATGTAATTTTATTATTTTATTTCTAAGATTAATCTTTAGTGTGGATTTAGGCCAGAGTTTCTCAGATTCAAATAATCATGACAAAAAAAGTAATAAGGAAAATAGTGATTTTTATTTTGATTTATGGTAAGGAGTATATTGGGGAACTTTACTCTTAAACAATATTTTTTATCAAATTTAATGTCATTATCATTGGAATGGATTCATAACATTTAAAAAAAAGCTAAAATATGGATTAACTTTATTATTTAAAAAAATTGTAATTTGTATTATTTTAGTAATTTTAATTTTTCTTATCTGTACATTTGGCTTCAAAATGAAGAGTTTAGAAAGTTTGTAAGGAGGATTAATGATGTTATTAAATATATATGGAATTACTATTTTAGTATTCTTTTTAGGGTTTGGTCTTATTTAGTTTCCTTATTCTATTTTGAAATCTACTTAAGATTAGTTGATTCTAGATATTATGTTGTCCAAATTATCGATTCTAAAAAAGTAATTAGAAGATAGTGATAAATAAATGATAAAAAGTTATAAATTAATCAAAGTAATCTAGAATGAAATTAAAGGAGATGATTATTTTTAAGATTATTATAATGCAATTACTGTTTAAATAGAAAAAGCTATGAAATATTCAGAATATAAAAATTATGATTCTCTTAATAAGTATAAGCATTTGGATATTAATTATAGTGATATTGAATCAAAATAAAATTAAAATGATGATATTAATGAGCAATAAGCTAAAGATAAAAAAGAAAATAAAATCGCATAATTAAGAAATAATTATAATAATGATTGTATGAAATTCTATTAGTAAAATTATCTATTCAATTAAGTATTATTAATTATTTAATTTTTTTTACTTATTATTTATTTTAAATCTTTAGATTATTAAAGCAATTAAAAAAAAAATTAGTAACTTGGATGATAAATTTGAAAATAATTTAAGCGATTAATTAGTGTTTGAAAATCCATATATAGCGAAATAAACTCATTTTTCAATAAAAATATTTATAAAAACTATTGCTTTTATTTTATTTTTATTTTCTTTAATTTTAATTTATTAAGAAGCTATACTATTAATATAAAAACCAGAACCTTTAGTTTTTTTCTAAGTAAATAAATAAAAATAATTATATAAATATTAATAAAAATAATATAATTAATAAAAATATAATCCAAAAATTATGTATATTTAATATGAATAAATTTTAAATATAAATAAAATATAAAAATTAAATATAATGATAGATGAAAAAGATATCTAGTAGTATATACTTTAACTAAATATTGGTGTGGATAATAGTGGTTTACATGATAGTCTGTACTTACTTCACACTTTTCAAAATAAATATTTACGATTCCCAAATTCTAATTGAGAGAAATACAACAGCAGTGAGTTTAATCCAAAATTGTATGACAGCAATGAGCCTGGTAAACCCAATTTGTTATAATATTCTATTGCTATTCTCAGCTGATAATACATAATACAAAAGTGGATTTGCTTAATTCTATCATCCTATGCAATAAATTCCATTCTTTGGAAATAGTTACAATTAAATTGTACCTTTAATAATTGTAGTTGTTGCTCTTATTAGTCTGTTCAATCCTGGAGCTTTATTAAAGAAGTTAACAAGAGGAAGGTTGTTAATAGAAGAGGAAGATATGAATGTATTTAACAATGATCTGAAAGCAGGCATTTAAGTCTTTTAAGATTATTAATAAAACGAAATATAAAAATAATAGCATTTAAAGGTATCATCTAATTATATAAGATATATAATTTTATTTATTATTCATTATCTGTTTCATTATTTATTCAAACTAGTTTGTTTTAAATTTACTATTTGATAAATTAATATTAATATTTTATATATTAAGGAAGAAGAAGAATAAGCCAAAATTTAAGAACAACGATAAAAAGATGAAAAAATTATCAACAAAAGAATGGAAGAAAATAAGAAGAATCAAAATAAAAAAAAAGAAAAGGAAAAATTGGAGAGAATAAAATAATAGAATAAAAAAGATGATTTCAACATAAAGCAGAAAATATAATTTTGATAAATTTAAATAATAAATGTAATAAAGTGTATAAATAATAAGTATTGGGATATATAAAAATCTAAGAGTCCACTGTTTGTTCATTGACCGTTCATCAATAATAGTATAAGAAGGTTTTAGTAATAAATATAAATAAAAAATTAATATAAGACTATGGCACTTACTTTGACTAAAATATGAAATCATTTTGATTCTCGATTGAAAACTGTCCAAATGCTAATTAGATTCGTTTAAAAATTCAGCAAATATTATCAATTGTAAATAATGTGGTGCATTAATATCTTTATATTAAAGGATTAAACGAAGTTGAGGAAAATTAACTCATTATCAGGAAAAATATGATAAATAATATCTAGTTTGACCTAAAAAGATTAAATATCACTAAAAATGACTGTAATATAATAATAATTATTAACTACAAGAAAGCACAGAAATAAGATCAATTGATGAAGAAACCATGATATGTGTGAATAAAAATTTGAAAATAATTTAAATATGATACTTGCAAAATTTAAATTGTTAACAAAAAGTGTTAGAAGAGTAGAAATACAAGAAATATTAAAAATACTTAACTGTGGAGAAACAATTTCATATTTAGAATTTGCCATTAAGTTTAAAACTTCCAGTTTATTTAATTTATAAGTCAATCGAAGAAAAAGAGACATATAATAATTACTTAATGGAACATCTTAATTCATTAAAAGATTATCATGAATTCAAGTTGATTTTATCAGATGTTCATTAATTTAAATAACCATCATAATTATTTCCTACTTTTGGATTTGATATAATATAATAATCTATCGCCATTATTAATTTTGGAACATTGTATAAATTTAGTCAATAATATAATTATGTTGATGATCATCCAATAATTAACTAATAAACTATATTATAGTAATACCATTAATGTAAACTAGATTAATTGCATTATTAATAATACTTGATTTATAACACTCCGCAAATAACTATCCTTGATATAGAAAGCCAAGATTTAATAATAAAATCAAGCTAAGATATTTATAAATAGATGAATAATAAAGGAATCTAAAATACATTAAATATGAAATTTATGTAAATAATGAGTTAATATGGACTTTATAAAATACTTCAATTGGCAGAATAGGTGCTGGAGATGAATGTAATGAATGATGTGTTTGAGAGGAAAAAAAGGGATAATGAGATTGTAGAAAATTATTAGAAAGTAATCAAGGTAGAAGATGATATGATTGAAAGAGTAAAAGTAGATTAATTTATGAAATATGGGGTTGCTGTAAGTCAGGTCAAAATTTATTTTACTGATAAGGTTATTGCAACTCTCTCTTATTAAACGAAAAATACTAATATCAAAATCATCACCAATCATGCTTAGGTTATTTATATTATCATATTTATATTAAATATATAAATATTTATATCATTCTTATATATTTATATTTTTTATTAAAATAAAGGTCATGGATTTTTTTATAGTACATAAAAATGATGATTTCAGAATAGATATTCAGAATAATTTCGCATTATTTACAAATAACTAAGTATTAAAATACGTTTAATTTCTAGTCTTATATTGGTAGCATGCATTTCTTGATTAAAAAATAATTTTAAATGAATAACAAAAGTATTTTTAATAATAAGAAATTGTAAATAATACAATTAATAACAATGCAAGATTCTTATACATTACTACTAATAATAACAAATTAAAATAATAAGAATAAACCTATCAAGTTAAAAAAGAGATGGATGTACAAGACTAGATTAATCGAAACAAATTAATTCTTAAGCAAATTCAAAGTATGACAAAAGAATGAAAGTATTATTAAATAACTATAATTATTATAATTATATTAAATTTAAAAGTAAATAAAATATTATTTATAATAATAAATAAATGATAAATAAAAAAGATCAAGGCATCTGTATTTTAGAGTTGTTAGTTAATGCCAATAAAACATCATTATATCCTGCTAATTGGTTATTTCTTAAATCAATTATTAATTCAAAATAATCCTAATTATTGCTTGTAATTGATAATAAAATACACTCTTTATCAAGTTCCAATAATGTTTTATTATTTATATCTTATACCGCTCAAAAATTGTAAATAAAGTCATGCCAGTCTATATCGAATTTACTTTTTTCTTTGTTTTGCTTTAACCAATCTTTCATTTATTCCTAATGTTGAGTTTCTAAAACTGACTATAAATTATTTATAGCATTAAAATAGTATTGTAAAATATATTAAGATATTAAGAATAATAAATTAAATGATTATTTTATTACTTTAGAAAAATCGCGATGTATAATTTTCCATTAGAGAATATTCTTAAAAGGAACAAGAGAAAAAAATTTATGTTGCTCACTGGTCTAAAACTACTAGAATTTACTTGCAGCTAGCCCAACTTATTGGTGAAAGCTTAAAAAATTAATTAACAAATGAGTCTACTATTTATTAATATACAACTCAGTAACTATCTTACCATAAACATTTCTTTTATATAACTTTACCCTCTGCCTCCAGAAATAGATAATGGCCAATAATATGGGATAATAATGAATGCTATTGAAATTATCAGTAACAGCCATAAATAACAACCAATACACAATATTATTTCTATATTTAATATTGTACAATTAAATTTAATCCTTTATAATATAACTGTCCAATTTAAATAAACAGGCATATTCCTAATCATTATTTACAGGAGAACAAAGTTCCAATGCTTTTTATGGTATATAGCTCTCACTCTTTTCTCTATGTTCTTCCCTCATCATTATTAATTAAGGGTCTTCAATTATTATTTATTTTTCATCTTTTCTTAGATCAATTATTTCTTTTCTCTTTATAAAAAAAAATATTTTCCTTAGATTTTATAATAGACTTCTTTTAGTAATTTATTTTTCTTGTTCATTTTATTTAACTTTTGTTTGATTTTATGCTTATTCTTTTGTTTTTGGATGCTAATCATTTTAAGACTATTCACAGAACTTATAACATTAATATTATATTAATTTGTTCCCCCCATTTATTCCTTATTTCTAGTTCACAAAAATAAATTTCTTCTTAAATAAATACTAATTCGCTATCTTTTATATTTTCATATCAGATTTATAAAATATTAACAATTATTTAATATTTGAATAAACTATTTATTATGGAAAGTGAAAATTTAGATTAGATAAAAAAATTATGCAATTTATTAGTTAACAATACAATTAAAATCAAACAGTTTATTTATCATATATATGAACTAGGAATAGAAACATAAGAGGTAAATTTAACAAAAATAATATAAATTAAATTGATCATTAATGAAATAGATTGAGTAATTTTTAATAAAAAATGAAATGAAGTTGAATTACACAATAATTTTATAAAGAGTTTTAAAGTAAAAATAGCTTTAAGTTGAATAAATGCAGAGATAAAAAACAATAGAAGAATCTAATAATTAATACAAACATATATAAGAGAAATCTCAATTTTCAACTTGCATGAAAAAACTATTTAATAAGACTGCCTTTGAATAAAGTCAATAAACTTTGTATGATAAAGTTTATGATAAATCTAAATATTCAAAACGATTAGACAATGATATTTATAAATTTAATGAAAGTGAAGAACAAAAATGGATTAATTAAAAGCATGTAACTAATAAATTACAAAAACAGAGTAGTAATCTTGATTTTAATATTTAAAAGAATTTTAATGCTAGTTCTAAAAATATGTAACTTAATTTCTATATTTTTAGTAACAGTGTAGATTTTTAAATACTGTGATATTTATTTAAAAATATAAAATTCTTATTAAATGATTGAATAAATAATAAGTTTATTTTATAATATTTGTTTTATGAAAGATATAAAATAGAATTATATATATAATATTAATGGGAAATAAAAATTGTTGTTAAGTAGAAAATATAAATTAAAGTGAAAATGAAAATATTGATGAAATAAAAAACTCAAATATAAAATTAAATTCATCAGCAAATTAAAAAAAAAGAAGCAATAGTCTTGCTGCAATGAATTTAAAACTAAACTAATAAAATAATGGTTTTTTTTAATTAATTAATGAATAAACAAAAGATATATATAGTGATTATTTTTTTTAAGAAGATTTATTAGGAAAAGGAGCTTTTGGATCAGTTTTAAAGGGAGTCCACAAGAAATCCAAATTGGAAAGAGCTATTAAAATAGTTAAGAAGTCAAAATTACATTATAAAGAAGAAAAAAGGTTTTTCCAAGAAATTGAAATTCTAAAAAATCTAGATCATCCTAATATTCTTAAGATATATGGATTTTATCAAGATTCTGATTAATATTATATTATTAATGAATTATGTGAAGGAGGTGAATTATTTTAGCAGATAATTGATAAAATACAAAGCAAAAAATAATTCAATGAATAAAAATGTAGTTAAATAATATATCAAATTCTTAAAGCAATTTATTATTGTCATAATCATAACATAATTCATTGAGATTTAAAGCCAGAAAACATTCTATTTGTTTAAAAAAATGATAATAATAGTTAACTTAAAATTATAGATTTCGGAGCTTCAAGATATTTAGAAAAGAATGGAAAATGTGAAAGAAGAGTAGGGACTGCTTATTATATGGCTCCAGAAGTAATAGAGAGAAATTATGATGAAAAGTGTGACATTTGGTCTATTGGTATTAATATTATAATTATATTTATATTTTATATTAAGGTGTTATTGCTTATTTATTGTTATTATTAAAACCTCCATACAACGGATAAAATCAAGAATAAATTATTTAAAATATTTAAAAAGAAACAAATATATTTGTTTAAAAAGAATGGCAATTTAGATCAAATGAAAGTTAGAATTTTGTTAAAAAGTTGTTAGAGAGGAACCCCAAAAATAGATATTCAGCATAAGAAGCTTTAAATGATCCTTGGATATAAAAGTATAATAAAAATAATAACAATAATTACCAAATTTATTCTAAATTATTTTAAAATATGCAAAAATTCAAGCTGAATAATAATCTCAAAAGTGCTGCATGGATGCTGATAGTTAATATTTGTTTGGAAGAAGAAGAAAAAAAAAAGTATTATGAAATTTTTGATAGCCTTGATATAGATGGAGACGGATTAATTTGTAATAAAGAGTTGGAAATAGCTTTAAAATCTATAATAAAAGAAAATTATAAATTACAAAAGGAAGAAGAAAATAATAATTAGGAATAAGAAGATTAAACTTAAAGAAAAAATAGCAATAATAATAGTGAAATCAGAAGTTATTATGATAAAAATTAAATAAATGGTAAAATTTATAATTTAATATTTTTAAGATATTAATATTTTATCTAGCACTAATAATTCTTAAAAAAATTATTTTAGCAATTACTTGCAGTTTTTAAATCCTAAAATAAATTAATAATAAGATTAATTTTAAATGCCTGATAATTTAATTGAATTAGATTATAATCAAAGTTTTATTGAAGATATTATTAAAAAAATAATGAATAATATTGATAATAACGGTAATGGAAAAATTGATTTTAGTGAATTTATTCTTGCATCTATAGATAAAAACTCTTTCTTGACGTCTGAAAAAATAAAAAAAGCTTTTGATATTCTAGATTAAGTATTTATAATTTTAATTATAATAATTTAAAATATTTATATTAATTCAAATAAGGATGGAGATGGTAAAATTTCAGTAAAAGAATTGAAACAGTCATTCGGAAACTTCTAATCAGATTAAGAATGGTAATAATTAATCTAAGAAGTAGATTAAAATAATGATGGTTTAATAAGTCTAGAGGAATTTACTTTGATGATGTATAAAAATTGATCATACTAGTTTGATTAAATTATATAATATAATATTAAATTATATGACTATTTTAAATTTATCTAATCAAAGTACTTAAATTTTAATATTCTAATCAAATAGATATTTAAGAAATCGATCATTTTGATGAAGAATTTAAAAATACAGAAATAATAGATTTATCATACAATTAAATAATTTTAATAGCAAATTTGAATTGGTTAACTAATTTAAAAGAAGTATTATATATTCTAAATATATAGATAAATTTAAGTCATAATTTAATTTAGAAAATATCTGGAATTGATAAATTAAAAAAATTAAAAAAAATCAATTTGTCTTATAATAAAATACAAGATATTAAAGATGTTTTAAATTTAATTTAGAATTTTGAATTAATTGATTTGAATTTATTAGGAAACTAAATAACTTCAAAAGAAAATTATAAAATAGATATTTAAAATTAAATTCCATCCCTAGTTTGGCTAGATAATTTAAAAATAAAAAGAGAAAATTTAATTTAAATTTAATAATAAAATATTGTAATTTAAAAATTATAAAATATATTTTTAAAATATGAAAATTATTTATCATTGAATTCTGATATTTAAAATATAGTTTCTGAATGGAGAAAATAATGTTTTTTAATTATTTTATAAAATCATTATTTCATTTAATAAAAAAGTGATAAAAAAAATTTTAATTATTATTTTTTCTAAATTTTTAAAAATTATAAAATAGAAAACTAAATAATTTAAATTTTTAATAATAAAATTTAATTAAAAATAATTGAAAGAATTTAAGTATTAGAAAGAAAATATATATAGCTAATTAATTTAGTGAATAAAATAATACAAAATAAAAAAAGTCAAAATACTTTATAAAATAGGTATAAAGATAAAGTTCAATAAATATTAAATTATATTTAAAATTAAAATTAATCTAAAGATATTGATATTTTTTAATCATTAGATTTAATTCATTAAAAAATTTAAAATTTATATTTTGAGTAGGAAAATCAATAAAATTTTATTTCGAATAATTAATAATTATTAAACGAATAGAAAAATTATATAAATTAATTAAAAATTCAAATTGACGACTTAAATAAATAAATTTAAACAAATATATTAAATATTTAACTATAAGAAGATGAATATAAAATTTAATAAGTTAAATAATAACAAATATTGATAAAATAAAGTTAAGAAAATATAAATTTACAAGATTAAATTGAAAAAAATATTATATAAATATAATAATTAAGATAAAAAGATTTGCATTAATAATCTGATTTATAGTAAATCAAGCAACAAAATTTGAATTAGTAAATTTAGTTTTAAAATTATTAATAAATTCAATAAGATTTATTATAAAATTAACATGAAAAGTAATTATTATAATAACAAGTAAATTAATTATATTAATAAAATTAATAATAAATATAATAGTAAAATTATTAATAGCACTAATAAAACTAATAATTAATTTAATTTTAATAAATTATATAATAATAAAAAGAAGAAATATAAAAATATTAGTTAGATTTGTAAAATTTCGGTTAATAGTTTGACAAAATGATAAAAGATATCAATTAATATAAAGTATAAAAATATGAATATGAAAATTAAATTGATGAAATAAAAAAATAGTATTAAAAATAAAAGCAAAAATGTTAAATTAAAAAATAATAAAATTTAAAATAAACACAATAAATAAATAATTTAGTAAATATTTTATCTAAAAATAATTTATTGAAATAAAATGATATTTTAAGTACTTAAAAGAATTTAAAATAAAACTATCTAACAAATTAATAAAATATTTTAGAAAATAATTATGAAAAAGAGAAAAAATTATCAAACTAATAAATTAATAATTAAATTCCAATCACTAATAATAAAAATATATATGATTTAAAGACAAATTAAATTTCAAATATGTAATAAGATTAAGAACAAATAATCTATAAAAATAATAATAATAATGATAATGAAATCTTTAGAAATATGAACAATATAATGGAACTGGAAAACTTAGCAAATGAGATTTTATCTGATTGATAATTATAAATTATTTTAATAAAAAATCATTTTAGTCTAAATATTAATCCTGCTATAAATCCTAAAATAAATGCAGAGATATTAGCAGGCCTTGATACTTCATTTACATGTTTTTTTTAAAATTCATCTACTTCATACATTAAATAAATTGTAGGTAAAATAAAAAAAGGCAAAAATCTTGACCCAAAAAGCATAAAATTTGGTTTATTTCCCATTATCATTCCAGATAATGATAAAGATAATGAGCAGCCTCCAAATTTAGGAGTTATTCTAGGCTATAATACATATAAAATTTTAAATATTATTATGAATATTTATAAATATTAATTTTACATTTTAAAGATATATTTTTTCATAGTAATAAGTTGAAAAAGTAGTAACAACTGAATTACATAAAAATAGGATGATTATTTGTTTATTTGAGATTAATTTTGACGAAATAAAACATGAAGTCAATAATAGTGGAAAATAAACAATAAAATTTCCATTTGTTGGAAACGAAAGTGTTTGTAATATTATTGCATGATAATAATGTTTTTAAAAAATATACTCATTAATTGAAAAATGCTTAAACATTAAATTGTAGGGTTAATTTTTCCAAAGAATAAATATGCCAAATGATAATCCACATAATATAAATCCAAAACTATTTTATTTATTTTATTTTCTATTAAGTTATTGAAATCCATTATTAATCTTTTTAATGATATTTTAGTTATTAACTCGATGTTATTTTTAAATTTTATTAAAATTAAAAAAAAATTTTTAATTATTAGTTAATTTAATCATATTTAATATTATATTATTAAAAGATATAATATAAATTATATTGATTAAATATATGTTATTTCATTGAGAAAAATTTTCTCTTTTATTATTATACTAGGAAAATTATTTTTATTTCTTTTTAAATTTTTTTTTTTACTATTTTTTATCTATATAAATGATTTATTATTAAGTTTTTATAAAAAATATATATTATCTCTTTAAATAAATTTAAAAAATTTGGTTTGATACTAAAATTACAACTTATTAAAGAAATTTTTTTTTTATTATAAATATATATAAAAATAATATATCATTAAAATCAAATCATAAAATAATTAAACATATATTTTTAATTGAAAATAAATATTAAAAACTAAAAATTATGAAAAATAAAATTTAAATTACATAATAAACATTTTTTATTTAAAATAGATATTTATTTTATTAAAAAAATTATTATTATTTTATTAAAAATAATTAATATTATTTTATTGAAAATAATTAATATTATTTATTTAAATAAAAATTTTAGATTTAATAAATTTTATTTAAAATAAATATTTTTTATTAAAAATAATTAAAATAGTTTTATTGAATATAATATTTTATAGATAAATATTCCTTATTCTTTATTTTATCAAATAAAAATCAATACTCAATTGGATTTAATTGAGGGCAATAACTTATTTTGCACATTACTTTAATTTAATTTTAAAAATAAAATTTTTATAATAGAGAAGTTTTGTGTATTCAAGCAAATATCCTGGAAAAATAATTATACTTTTGATTTAAATTAGGCTTACCTATTTTATCTTAATCAGTAGATTATTCAAAAATATTATAATAGTAAATTTATAATTGTTTTTCTTGATAAATTAAATAAACTATTCACTATTTTAATTAAAAGCAGCTCCTAATGAAATGTGACTTTAGTTTATATTAATTTTTATTTTATTTCGTTATTACTTTGTCTCCAAAATTTTTTGTTATTATTATTGATTTATATATATGATTCATCCAATAAATATTTATTTTTTTTAGTATTTAAATTATTTTAAAAGTTATCAAGTAAAATTTATTTTAAGTTTTTATTTCTAATACAGTTGGTATTAAAATTAATCTAAGTTCATTTTAATATTTATATTTTAAATTTTATTTTAATATTTTTCTAATAAATTCTCTTTTAAGTTTAATTTTTTTTTTCATTTTTTCATTAAATTAATCATATATATTTTTAATTTTAAAAATTTGAATTTTTTTTTACTTTACAATTTATTATACTCAATATATATTTAAATTATTTTAATAATATAGCACCATTGTACAGGATATTCCTATTTATTTGGAAATTTAACTGAAATGATATTTATTTTATATAAAAATATCTTAAAGCTAACTTTTGATTTTTTACTATTTTAATTTGTTCTTGCTTGGTTTTTTTTTCAATTATTTAAGAATATATATCATATACTAGTCTTCTCTAGTTTTATTCAATTTTCTATTAAGTTTAATTTTAAATATTTTCTTCTTTAAAGTCATTAAACTCTTCCAAAAAAATTAAACTATTTAAGAAATTTTAATAATTATCTTATTTTAGATATAAATCTTTGTGTTCTTAAATTATTTATTCTATAAAAATACTATTTTTGAATAACATATAATAAAATTTGATTTTCATCATTCTATATTAAATATGATAAGTAAATTATAAAATTATTAATTAATTTTCTAGAGTATGATATTATATTTTTTCATAATATTTAAGTATAATTTACATTTAAATTATTTTCAATATAATTTTTTCTTATATTTTACATTTTTCTTTTTTCTTTTTATTTGTATAAACTTTTTTTATATAATTATCTTTATTTTTTTTGAATTTCTTTAATATTCATTAGTTAAATTTGTTATAAGATTATTATAATTTGAATTAATATATATTTTTCAAATTTAGTAATTAATTTCAAATTTATATATATAAATTATAATAAGTTTTAAATAAGAATGCAATATTGAAAATTAATAAAGTAATAAATAAATATTTATTTTATTGAAAATATAGAAATTATATAAATAATATAAATTAAATATTAAAGTATCAGATAACATTAATCGACAAATAAAAATAACTAGTATAGAATTTATTTGTTTAAAAATATTAAACAATGAATATTAAAAATTAATATAAATAAAAAAAAGCATAAATATAAGCAAGATATTGGAAGTAAGTAAAAGTGATGAAAATAAAAAAATTTTAACTATTTGATACAAAAATATATATTTAAATAATTAACAGTATAATATAAATTTAGTAAATCAAAAATTTTAGTATTGTATTGTAGAAATATTTACAATTTAATCTAAAGATTACGTTAGAATATATTAATTATTTTAAAAGAGGATTATTTTAAAAAATAGAATAGGTAAAGTATGAAGATTTAGAATAATTTAAACAGGCTTTTCATTGTTATGATGCCAAACAAAAATATTTCCATTTTAATCAGACAGAAAAATAAATTAGTCGTAAAATAAGATTTAAGTGTCTTAGATAGTTTAAAAATCAATCTAATATCTCTTAATAATATTAGGTTGATTAAAATTAAAGAGATGCAATTAACTATGATGGGTTTAAACAATGAGATATTGACTATTAATAGCAATAGACTTAACTGGTGTTTTATAGAATTTAGATGAGAGTTCTCTTATGCCAAATCTGTTTGTATTTGAATAGTGAATGATCTTAATATTAACTAATGATAATTACTTGATAATAAAGGATGATATGCTTAGTATATGTAAGTGCTATTAGATGAGTAAGTGGACTATTAAGCAAAAATTGATGAATGCGATGTGATTTGAACTTAACAACTTCTATTTGGTTATTTGATAAAGATTCAATATGACAATTAAACATATTCCAAACAGCGATGAAGTCGTCCATGCCAGCAGTTACAAAGTTGATACTGGTTGTACTTTGATTTAATACTTCTATTTAGACTATCTTTTCCATATGGATAGCCTCTAGAGACTTCACTAATACTCCATCACTCACTCTCCATATCCTCATCACTTGGTCATTCCCTCCTGTTAATAAGTATTGATCTTCTTTTATCCAACACATCACTTCTACTCTATTCTCATATACATAGCTTATTTCCAGTACCTTCTCAAATCTAATTATCTCCTCCTATCTTAACTCATAAACAATTAAAATATTATACTCAAATATTATTCCTAATTTATCTTCCTTATCACTCATTCTCATTTATTTCACCTAACCATCTGACTATATTTGACCTACTTTACTTATTTTTACTTTTTTCAGTTCGCAAATGTGATCTTTTAATATTCCATTATTTATACTTTCAAATTATACATTATCTTGATGATATTTACATTTATTAAATTAATATTTCTGAGCTTGTAGAATTAATATATTCAATCTATCTTTTTAGATAAATTACTCATAACCATGCTGTTAATTTATTATTTTAACTATCTTATCACATAAAATCTACCTGTAATTGCTTTTATAAATATTTCTAACAACTAATTCTTCTTTAATATTTTTCAATGTCAACATACCTGCCAATTTTTGTAATTATTTTTAATTTTATGAAAATTATGTTAATTCAAATCTTAAAACATCCAAAGCTTGATATATTTCATTATTTTCCAATAATAATTCAATATATTTTTATTTTAAAACTAAATACAAACATTTCTTTTAAATTAAAAATATTAGTTTATAAATTACGTTCAAATTTTATTTATCTAAATTTGCATTTTCCTTTATTAATTCTACGCATCAATTCCATTCTCCATTTACTATTATTTATTTTATCTCATTAATTTTCCATTCTTCTATTTTATTTCCTGTTTCATCTCTTAAAATTTAGCAGGTCTCTCTAATTTAAATATAAGATTTATACTTCAAATTATAATTTTCTAATGTTTATAAAAAAAGTCTTATTAATTATTAATCTCTTTAATTCTTTTTCTTATTCACTATCTCCATTTTATAATAAATTATTTAAAATAGTGATTCGCTGTAAATAATTAAATAACTTTTAAAATATATAATTTTATTTTTTATAATAAATAGAAAATTATAAAAAATAAAATTAAAATATTATATAAATATTAAGAAGTCAATATATTTATTTAATTAGTATAATAATCATTGTTATTATTATTTAATAGTAGATAATAAGATTTACTCTTATTTGATTAGAAAATATTAGAGATAAGAATACAAGAAATGATATTAATCCTATTAAAATATAAAATTAAAAATACTTAATTTTTAATCATACCCCATCTTTATTCTCTAATTTTTCTTAATGTTGAAAATATGCTGATTTTAACTTAATAGAATTCTTAAATTGTTTGGATTTACTTAATTTATCGATTAATTTATTAAATCAAGTCAAAAATACAAATAAAAGTACCGGTTCTGCCTATTCCAGCGCTACAATGTACCAAAATTTTTTCTTTGTTTTGTCTTTTTTTTAAATAGTCCTAACTCGCTTCTAATAATTTGTTCAATTATTACATTTGCTATTCGCATATAACTTTGTTATCTTTCCATTTCTTATATTGAATTTAAATAACTTATCTTTATTCCCAAAAATTATCTTTTTATATTTTTATCAAAAAAGTTCATTGTAAAATTTGTTAATTATAATCAATGTACTTAAAATCTATATATTCTATTATCAAATCGTAGTTTGATTCATCTTCTTCATTATGTTTTTGCTAATTTTAAGTTATATTTTATTATAGCTTATCAGATCCGCATTAATATTATTCTTAATAAGTATATTATTAATTGCTTAAATTATTTTAAAACTATTGTATTTCTTATTAAATTTTTAAAATTTCTTATTCTTCTTAACTGTTGTTTATTAAATTAATAATTTTAGGAAAATATAATTTTTATTTTAATTCGTTTGGCCAATATTAATGACACTACTATTAATCCTTACTCTTTAATTTGCATAACATAATAATCATGTTAATATTTTGTGACCAAACTAGTTTCCAAAATTGATAGATCGTATTTTCCATTGGAGCTTAAGTTTAAATAAAAAATCCATTTAATTTGTCAATATTTATAATTGATGCATTAATGTATTAAAAATAATTATCTGTTTCATTTTTTAATTAAGGTAATTCGATAATATTATTTATGAAAGGAATAACTGACTAATATCTATTTTATTCTGATATTTAAGGATTAAAAATTTATAATCAATTAAAATGCAATTGAGTTTGCGTTATTCTTTATAATATCTATTTTAAAATTAATATTATTTATTTATATATTTGTTTTCGTTTTAATCTTAAATTAAAAACAAATATTTAATTTTTATAATTTATATTAATTAAATTAATATTTGAACTTTTTAATATTTTATACCATAAATTCAAAATTAGTTTATTCTTTTAAAATAGAACTAAGAATTTCTTTAACAGTTACTCCATTTTCCAATTCAATTAAATCTTATTGTTGGGTAACAAAAGTATCTGAAATATATTATTATTTCATTTGAAACAATATATACAATAAATTATTAAAGATATTATAAATATAAATAATAATATAATATGAATAATATAAATAATCATAATATAGGTCTTATAAGAGGGTTGAGTATATCAAGATACAAACATGAGAAAATATCACACCAAAAAGAAGGATAAAATTTATTGGCTCTGATACAATCAGGACTATAAGTGACTTCTAGAATTTTAGGGGTAAAATTAGTTTGGTCAATCATAACATCAATTCCATATATAGCCCTAGCATATTAATCCTGCATTTGAGGATGATTTATTTGAACAGCGATAAATAAATCCTTTAAATGTTATTCAATCTGGTTATAAATCTGATTCCACTAAATATGATATTACTATTAGAAATCATTAATAAATTAATCACAATAGATGGTTTTCATGGCTGAACCTGCACCATAATTCATTACTGTGAAATGAGTGTCATATTAAGATAGAGTTCTTTCATCAAGACTATAGTCATTGTTAGCAGAACGGATCCAGAAGCGGTCGAATAGATATAATTGTACAGGGTTAATGCTCTTGACTAGTAGGATAAATCTTAGATCCACTTTCTTTAGATTGAGGGTAACTGGAAAATCAATATACTTTTATGCTATTCTTGGAGTATTTTCAGTCATTTTAATAATCAATAAAAGATTGTCAGTTACAGTCATATCTATACTACGAGCCAGATTCGGATGTTTAATAATCCATAGGTTGTTTCTTCCTTCCTCCTCCCTTTTAAAGAACTCTCCCATGAATGCATCCAGTTCAACTTCCAAGTCATAAGTTTTTTATATGATCTCATTATTTCCATATACCTTCTATAATGTTCCAGCCAAATTGTCTTTCATTGTAATACAACTCTCATAAGGGAATTAATTAACATATTTCCCCTTTAGAGCCTATTCTAACTCATTGTTTATAGATTCATGTACTAAATACACAATCTGAGCTTATCCTATATCATCTGTAATTTCAAACCATTCAGTGTTCTTCAATGCATCTTTAATTGAATCCTCATCAGTAAATACCTTCACTTTTAGACCTTATTATAATTCGATACTTTTTATCTTCTCATTCTAACCCACTCCTTGCTTAATTTCTTAATATTTAAGTTGATGAGCATTTTTATTCTCAATAGATTTGGCTTCTCTTTGATAATACTTATTAAGAAAGTAATGTTTAGGAATATCATACCAAGTGTAAAACCTTGCTGATCTAAAATGATTTTCTGTTATTCCTTATAAGAAATCCCTAGTGATGATCTGATTATCAACAATACTAGACAAATTCCAAGCAATGGTAAAGGCCACATTCTATTGAGAAATATCATTTTGCTTATTAAATAGGAAAGGGCACAATTTCATAACTGGCTGATTACTATGCAACATCCCACATCCAACTTAGTCCATCACATACCAAATGCTACTAAAATCCAGAGTATTTTTATGTTATAATCGATAATGATTAGCCTTACTCCAAATCCTCCTCATCACTTCTCTTACTTTTATGTCTTTTTCAGATGGCAAGCCATTTTTGATATAAAAATTATTGATTTATTATAAACTATATTGAGTTATCTCACTAATGTTGATTTTCTCATATAAAAGTTGTTCTAAATGTTGATCGACTAAGATATTTTTGATGTTTTTGAAATGGAGCAAGATGGTTTGGATGTAAATAAGAAAAAGAGAATGATCTTAAATAGGATTGTCTAATAGATTGATTATAGTAACATTAGGAAAGAGAGTAGCTATGGTTTAGACTGAGGAGAGAGGAATACGGAAGAAAGACCTAGACTCAAAGTCTAGAGACAATATTTAGTCATTACTAGTATCATCATACTTCTGCTTGTTCATCTTACATGCCAATACCTTTACTGCAAACTCACCTGCATATCTCGTCAATTTACTGTTTACCATCTCAATCCAAGGAAACCTACTCTCTATAACTTCTAATAACTTTTCCTACTCTATCGGATTATTATTTAGCCATATTATCTTTAATTATTTATTATCTTCTAATAACTCTTCTACCTTCTATATCTCTTTTATCTTATTATTTATCAGTGATAAACACTTTGTCTCTGTTCTTATTTTATATAAGACAGGATCTTCTATTTCCATGTCTTCAAATTATTCTTCTAAACTCCCTAATCCTTCATTCTTTTCAGGATTAGCTATTTCCATTTTTACATCACTGTATTTTAATATTTCATTTAATCTTTCTAAAAGTTTATCATCTTTATACAGATCTTCACGTAAATCTTTAAGACGGAAAGAATAATAATGGTCTATCAAAAACACATTTTATTCTTTTTCTAATTTTTATTTGCTATATAATCTAAAAATTATATCATTATTATTATCTTTAATATTATAATAATTATTATATTATCAATATCAATAATACTATTGATATTAATTATCATTATTATTATTATCAATAATTATGATATTAATATCTATATTTACATAATTATTATTATTTATATTTTTATAAATATTATTATGTTTATTTTCATTTTTAGTAATAAAATTTATAATTAATGTACTCATATCTTTGCTCTTATTAATTATCCATCAATTAAAAATATTAAGAAGAATCAAAAATTTCTTCATTCAATTTTAGATAAAGTTATTCAATTAATAAAGGATTAGGTGGAAATTACATGCTTATGAGTTAAACACCATGAAACTTATAAAAATCTTTTGTCTTTTCTGGTAATTAATCAATAATAGATTCATAAACTTATTACATAATTAGATATAAAAGTATTTTATAATAATAATAATAAATATTATAATCATAATTGATAAAAATGATATTGTATAATAATAAAATTTTTATAATAAAAGCATAATATATGATAATGATAAGAAATAATAAATAATAGGTATAAAATTATTATAAATATAAGGAAAATAAGTTGATCATGATTTTATAGGTATGGAGTGCTATTGTGATTATTATTATTGGATAAGCTAGATTGGATAGAAATTTTTAATATAAACGTCGTAAGGGATAAATACGACTTTGATATCATTTCCGTCATACTTCCTACCATTGATATTTGCTATAGCATTTCTAGCCTCTTCTTGATCGTTGAATTCAATGAAGAGAGAGCCAGGCTGTGCTCCAATGATGGAGTGTTATTGTTTAACAATAAAACAGTTCAGAATGGCTCCAAACTCAGTAAACTCAGTCACAATATCTCCTTCAATTTCATCCCATTCCTTAGCACTAGCACACTAGATTTTAATCGCTGTCATAAAATTATATACTTTTATAACATTAGATTAAGTTACTTATTAATTCATACCCTATCCTAGTGAAAACTAGTGAGTGCCAATTATGCCGCTATGATTTTTATTATTATTATTATTATAATTACTATTATTATTATTATTATTATTATTATTATTATTATTATTATTATTATTATTATTGTAGCTAGTATTACTATGATCGTGATTGGTGAATGACTACATAGCGAGATGAGCAGCGGCTTGAGCCTAGGCTGTGGTTTGAGCAGCTTGAACAAGAGAAGTGAGATTACTGCTGAAAGTATTATTAATGGGTTACTCTCCAAATCTAGTAATTTTACACACATGGTCGAATATTCCTAGAGATCCTAACTTCACCATACGAGTTGCTTCGTCCAACGAAGATAACTCCACCACTGCCAATTGTTTATTGTTATCTACTTCCACACTTAGTACAGGTTTACTATTATTCTTCTCACATAAGAAATTCTCAATTAAGTATTTTTGAACTAACCAATAAATATCCTAGTCAGTTAAACCTAAATATAATGGTAAATTACTAATTTATACTTTACGCATTCTTGCTGTCTATTACATTATACTAGGATCTTTATTTGGATTATAAGCACATTTTACGACCCAATGGAATCCATCCCAATATTTTTATCCATTTATATTATTTAAATTCTCTATTTATATAATGATAATATGATTATATAAAATATAATGATAAAATGAATGAATTTGTATTTATTTATTACCTTGTTCATTATTTGGCTACTACTGCAAGAGTTACTACCTCCAAGTGTAATTTCTAAGAGGTGAATCAGACTATGAATTGGACCTAGACCTATGTGGATTGTAATTATTATGTTTATTATATCGATGAGAATAGTAAGGGGAAGATGAAGATGAAATACTACTATCGTGATGTCTTCCATTATTGTTATAATTACTCTTTCTTCTTCTACTCCTCCTCTCATCCCTCCCTCGACTTCTCTCTCGTTTTTTCATCTTTGACTCTTTCTTACTCTCTCTCCTTCTACTCCTACTTCTACTCTTATCATTCTTCTTTTTTTATCTACTATTTTATCTACTTTTACTTCTGTTTTACCTACTTTTACTTCTATTTTATCTACTCTTACTTCTACTTTTCTTATCCTTCTTCCTCTTCTCACTTTCTTTTTATTATTCTTTTTTTTAAATTTATAATACTTATTAATCTATATCACCCATACTTTCCATTTTATATTAATAATATTATAATTATAATTTATATAAAACATCAATAATAATTTTATCTATATTATCTTTTAGAAACTTCTATTATTAAATGATAATAATAAATAAATCTAATAATAAAAAGAATCATGATTTTTTAATTTCTTCCTTCTCCTTTTATTCATCTGTGAGTTCTAAAACATGTGCTTAAAGTATTTGAATGTTGATAGTTTCAAAATTAGCAGCTTCTTTAGGAATGCTAACAGTTCCTTTGTTGATTCTGTACTCAAGAGATATTCTATTGGATGGATTTTTGTTTTTAAGAGTTATAACTGCTTGTCCTCTCAATGATAAATAACTGCTAAGAAGAAGCGATTACTTTTCACTCACAATATTGTAATCAGAACTCTTTGATCTCCCCATTATTATTTCCTTTTCATTTAGCATCAACCTTGCTTAAAGAACTTATCCTATATATTTCATATTAATATATGAACATATTGAGATTTGAAACTATTATTTATATATAATTATATGATAATAATTTATAAATAATATATTGATATTAACCTGGCTCTTCATATTCAACCATAATGTTATAAATGATGAGAATATTTTTAGGTTCTTCATTTCTAAAACTGATACTAAGATCATCGATTGATGTCCACTGCTTTGAAGAGAGAGTTAAATCCTGAGAGATCGTTTTTTCTTCGACTTTGATGTCTGATGGCAACTCGATAAGATTAAAAAGAGCAGAAGAATAAGGATTAGACTTCTAATCCAATTTGGTTTTGACTGGTTTAAGATTATAAGCCAACTGAATAGTGTGTTCAACTTATTCAGTCAACTTGAAGAGTGCCAATCCATGATTATGAGTAGTGATTTCAGATGCATTATTAGAGTTAATGCATCTTGAAATAGGCAATGATTCTTAATCAATGATTATTTAATTCATGATACTAGCATCAACCGCCACTCCAATTGAGTATTATAATAATACCCATTAAGATTCAGTTTCATACTTCTTAACAATAGTAAGTTTATCTATCACTCCACTCTCTTCTCCTCCTGTCTTCTTCTACTCTTATTTCTAATTTTTTCCTCCCTCCTATCCAGAAACACTCTCTACTTTTTCCTTTAAACTATACTTAAACTCATTCTCAACCTTTCTCTGTTCCATCTTGTACATAGTTGAGTTAACTCCAATTAAAAACATACTATTATTATCTCCTTCAATATCACATTATACGTCAGCATCTCCTCCCACCTTTAACTAAATCTTTAAATCTTCCTTACCTTTAACTTCCATTGAATACCCTGTCTATACTTAAAAATTCTTCCCCATTCCTACTTCGAATCTGCTACTCTTCATTTCCTTATCTTTCACTGTAATTACTCCCTAAATATGTCCTCCTTTTTTCTTGTCCTTCTAACTTTTCATCATTCCTACCATATTATGAATCATTAATACATTCATTTAAGACACCTTATCCACCTTTAATTCCATTCCCTTAACAGCCTATAATTTGATAATAAATATAAATTTATACAGCTAATTTATCAGTAGTTTTAAAGTCAACACAAGGAGGTCGATCAGTCTTATACTTACTATCGAACCCCATCCACATGAATAGTAACTTCTGTTCTGGTTCAATTCCATCTTCAACCACTTTGCTTGACTTAGTCTGATCCAACTTCTTTTACATCTCTTTATCTTCCTCATCATCAGCTGAGTTCTTAGAATCTGCAGAAAAATCTAACTTATTCCACTTTTGCTTCTTATTAATACTCAAACTCATTCCTTATAACAGTATCGTCCATCCTTTCTTTTTAAAATAACTATCATTATTTACTGCACATATCTCAGATTATTTTTCATTTCCATAACAATCAATTTCTTCTAATATTGATAAAGGGATTCCTTAAACATCACTTGTTATTTTTTACATTTTTCCTCCTGCTATTGCTGCTCTTATTATTTCACACATATCAGCTTAATTTTCAAAATCTTTCTCTACTATTTCTCCACTCACATCTACTAAATTTTGAATTCCATGAACGTTTTTCAATTATTCCATCCAATTATATTCTGCTTCGAATGCACATTCTGTATCCCATTAACTTGCAATTCTCTTGTTTTTTTCATCTTCAGTTTCCAAATAACTATGAGGAGCTTCAACTACTCTCAAGCAATCCAACATACCATTATCCTCTATATCTTATCTCAATTCTAATTTCAATAATCTCTCATCACATACATAATCACTTTTTATTATTATTGTCAAATATAATAAAACTATGCATATTTTTTAATTATACTTCATCTTTTTATTACTTTAAATTATTATTATTATTATTTTTATATTATTTTTCTTTTTTTATATTATTATATTTATTATCATTTTTTCTTTTTATAATTTATATATAAAATATTTACTATTGTTAAATAAATTTTAATAATAGTAAATTTGTTACATTATACATACGTTTTTTGATAATGCTAAATGAATCTAAAATAAATAGTTACAATAACAATTATTTATTTTAATAAAATCTATAAAATTAGGATTAAAACTAAAAATAACATTAATTATTAATGTAAAATAATATAAAATAACTTGGATAAAAATAATAAGTTTATAATCAAAAGAATAATTGATACTAAATAAATAAAATAATAAATTAAGAAGAGGAGAATAAGAAATAATATTTTATTATAAGCAATTAAAAAACGAATATAAATTATTTTAATAATTATGATTCCTTGACTAAAATATAAAAAAACAATAAAACTTCTTAAAAGGAAAGTGATGAGAATATTCGTTCAAAATCATACACATAATACATGAGAAGTAATAAAAATTTAATTGGAAATAAGAATATGAATATACTTCCAGAGTTAGCTAAGAAGAATAATGAATAGAAATAAGGTAATTTATGTTAAAATGAAGCAATAAAAATAGCATTGCGATAGTTATAAATAAACACTTAATTATTAAAGAAAGTATATGGAATTCCTGACATGAGTTTTGTTTTTCAACAGAATAATTAAGGCGCTCTTTTTTTAGGGAACTTTTTTGCAGCTTAGAATGTAGAGGAACTGAAGAAAAATGAAATATCAGCAGTATTAACTGTGGCTTAATAATTACCAATCTATTATGATAAGCATCTCAACATTTAACATTTAGTAATCTAAGCTCTCGATGCTGAGTATCAGAACTTATCTTAATACTTTGATTAGACTAACACTTTCATCGATTAAAACCTTGTCAGAAACAAGAATATTCTCATTCATTGTGCTGCAGGAGTTAGTAGAAGTGCTACTTGTACAATAGCCTATATCATGTTTAAGTAAATTCATCATTTCATATTTTTATATCATATCATCATTTTTATACTTATTATTATATTTTAGAAAACATTGGACCTTAGATCTTACCCTTTCAAAAGTCAGATAATAAAGAAAAATTGTAAATCCAAATCCTGGTTTTATGAAGTAATTAAAATAGTATGAGGTATTTCTTAAAATGAAAAAAAAAATATAAACTAATTCTTGAAATATTTATTTGTATCAAATAGTCTTAAAAATAAAATATAAATTATTATAATAAAAATTAAAATAAATAATAAATAAAGATTATTTTATTAATATAATGGAAGCAAAGGTAGATCCAACAACAGGATCAATAATATTTTAAAAAATAGTTTTAAATACAGGAGTGACAGAGTTTTTAGAATCAGCAAGAAAATAATAGGATAATTAGAAAAATAAAGATGAGGATTTTATAGATGTAAATAAAGAATTTAGTCCTGAACCTTCTTATTTATCAATAGAAGAGAAGATAAAATTGATAAAAATGGTAGGAGAGGAAGTGATAATGGAAAAAGAGTTAGAAAGAGTTTTTAAGGAAAAGGTGCATCCAATTTGTTATGATGGATTTGAGCCTAGTGGTAGAATGCATATCGCCTAAGGAGTTTTAAAAGCTATTAATGTTAATAGACTCACTCAAGCAGGATGTATTTTTATTTTTTGGGTTGCTGACTGGTTTGCCATGCTCAATAATAAAATGGGAGGAGATCTATAGAAAATAAAAATTGTAGGTTAGTATTTCATTGAAATCTGGAAGGCCTTAGGTATCATAATAATATTATTTACAAAATTACAATAATAAAATTAAATGATAAGATAATAAGTAATTAATAATATAATATATATAATACGGGTGTATATTAATAGGGATGAAACTTTAGAATGTGTACTTTATGTGGGCAAGTGAAGAAATAAACCGTAAGTCTGCTGAATACTGGTTGACTGTGATTGACATTGCTCGTAAGAATAACTTGCCTCGAATAAAGAAATGTGCAACAATAATGGGTCGAAAGGAAGAAGATGACTTAGCAGTAGCTTAATGTTTATACCCTTGTATGTAATGTACGGATGTATTCTTCCTGAAGGCAGACATCTGTCAATTAGGAATGGACTAAAGGAAAGTCAACATGCTTGCTCGAGAGTATTGTGATGATGTCAAGATCAAAAACAAACCCATCATAGTTAGTCATCATATGCTCATGGGACTCAAGGAGGGTTAAGAAAAAATGAGCAAAAGTGATCCCGATTCAGCCATCTTCATGGAAGACACTCCCAAAGATGTAATTGCCAAAATCAAAAAGGCTTATTGTCCTCCTGGAGTTGTAGATAATAATCCTTGTCTAGATTATGTCAAATATATCATCTTCGGAGCATATACTTCTTTCACTATTACCAGGACTCTCCAAAATGGAGGAGACAAGTAACATTATCATATACAAATCTTATCATTATTATTATATATATCATCATTATCATTATTATTTATATTATTATTTACATAATAATTTCTGAAGGACTTTCTCATCTTACGAGTAATTAGAGTAAGATTACAAATAAGAATTAGTTCATCCTAATGATTTAAAGCCAGCATTATCTGAATACATTAATAAATTAATAGACCCAGTAAGATAACACTTTGAAAAAGATGCTCATGCAAAAAAAATATTGGAATTAGTGAGATCTTATCAAGTAACAAAATGAGAAATATATAATATAATAGATAATAAATATAAAATATCTTAAAAATATAAATATTATTGTATTATATAAAATGGTGAAAGGAAAAGGTACTTAACACTTTGGTAAAAAGCATTAGAGAACTCACACTTAATGTAGAAGATGTGGTAGAACAACTTTCCACAAATAAAAGAAGAGATGTGCTGCTTGTGGATTCCCTTCAACTACTATGAGGAGATTTACTGGATGGGGATAGAAAGTAGTCAGTAGAAAGGGATAAGGTACTGGCAGAATGAGATACATGAAAACTCTACCTAGAAGAGCTAGTAATGGGTTCAGAGCTGGAACCCTA
>Ga0315908_10000480_pt1 | contig 31478 bp, 16 predicted proteins | sample LakEriMetagenome_12_FD_203520 | JGI IMG/M metagenome (GOLD analysis project Ga0315908, IMG submission 203520) | Freshwater fungal communities from buoy surface, Lake Erie, Ohio, United States - Buoy 4 MA124 | ecosystem: Environmental > Aquatic > Freshwater > Lake > Lake biofilm | place: USA...
GATTAAATTTTATTAAAATTGATAATATATTTGATTTATAATAATAAATTGTATTTATTTTAAATGAAACTATCAGATAATAATTTAAAGAAATAAAATCCTTAAGAAATAAAATAAACAAATAGAAATTAAATTAAATAAGATGAACAAATTTTAAATAAAACAAAAAAGAATAAAGTTAATTTAAATATGACAGTTGATTAAAATTTATCAACTTTAAATAATTATAACAAATAAAAAATGAATTTTATAGATTAAGACTCTGATGACAACAATCAATAAAACATCAAATTAAATATAGAATATCCAGGAAATACAAATACATTTAAAGAAAAAGAATAGAAATATCATTGAGTATTTAAAAAAAATGAATAAATAGGTATTTAATAATAAATTAAAATATAAAGGGAACTTAATTGTTTTTTAAAATGATAATTTTAATGAATAATAAATTACTTAAATAGATAAATTAAGTGTGTAATAGTTTGACAATTATGTTTGTCCTTAATATAATATTGACTTTAATAATACAAATAAATAATAAATTATTGATCTTGATTAAAAATTAGATTCAATCAAACAGAATAAAATTTTCCTTTAGCATTCTAAAAAGAATTAAATAAATTCAGAATAAGATATATTATAATAAATTCCATTTTATTAATTTCCTGGAATCATTGATATAAATAAGCAATTATCAATTATTGGTAAAATAAATTCACATTATATTTAAAAAAAAACATTATTAATTAATTATTTAAATTTAAGATAAAAGTGCATTTAAAATTCAAAAATTGTTTAAATATATTAAAAAACAAATCTAAAATAATTATAAATTTATATAGGATTAAAAATATTTATATAGTTTAAAATTAAATTAAGAAAATAGTACTAGTACTGACGACTAATAAATTGAAATTTTTTCTTAAAATAATATTCTTAATTTTCTAAAGAAAAATTAAAAAATACTAAACAAAGTTAAATAAAAATAATAAGAAAATTAAGTAAAATAATTTCCGTAAGTTAAAAACTTTGATAATTTAAAACCAGCAGAATTTTTTTAAGTAAAAATCACAGAAAATAAGAAGGAAAATGAAATAAATGATAAATTATCAGTTATTAATGCTTATTTAAAAAAGAATGGTAACTAGACAAATAAAAATTTATTAAAAAACTTAAATTAATAATTTGAAAATGAATAAATAAAAGATAACTTAAAATAAAAATAAGCAGTTGATCATTACAAAATTATACTAAATTAATTAGAAGAATAAGGAGATTAATATGAAGAAGATTTCGAGGAAGAAATAGAAGAATCAATGAAATTACAAGAAAGTGAAAGCAAAAAATATAATAATAGAGTTGTAGATGAAAGTATTAAATCGATAAAAAGTTTAATATCTGTTAAAGAAAGTATTGAAGAAATTTATTAAGAAAGTTTTATTTAGGAAAGCATTGAAGAAGAAAGCAATTTTAAAATAAAATAACTAAATATAAGTAATAGTGATGAAAAATAAATTTAAAATTCTATTTCTATTAAGAATAAAAAAAGTTTTAAAAAATCAGTAGGATTTGATAATTCTATTACTTTAAAATCATCTAATGTTAATTAAAGTTTCAAGAAAAATCAAAGCAATTTTTCATAAAAATAAGTAAAATTAACTCAAAAATAAAAAGATCATGAAGAATAGTATTAATAATAATTAACTCTTTTGAATGAGGAATAACTAGATTAAATAAGTAAAGATTAAAGAGAAACATGTGAAAATATTAAGAGATTAACTGAAATATTTTAAAAATCTAAATAACAAGATATTATATACAATAAGTATAATTATTATGCTTAAAACGATGGAAATATCTAAACCATGGCTAATAAATTATTAATAGAAGTTGATAAATGTTTATTCATGAAAGAATAAAATCAAAAAGTTTAAAATTATTAATCTCAAGTAGAATAACTTTAAAATATATAGTTACCATATGAAAATAATTGTTCTAATCTCAATACATAAGATAACAATTTGATATAAAAAAAACTCACAAATTTGGAAGAATAATAAGGACTTGTTTAAAACACTTTAATACAGATACTTAATATGATTAACGATTTAAAAAATAATTAGGTTTAATAACCTAACATTCAAAGTTTATTGACTGATCAATAAATTTAAACACTTTTAAAAAAATAGAATTATGATAATGTTAAAAATTTAGAAGAATAAAATATAAATGTTTATTAAAATTAATAAAATATTAATACATAAAATATTGTTTAAAAAAAAGAATAAAATGTTTCATTTAATATCTAAGATTAATCTGTTAATAATATAGAAAATTCTATTAAAAGTGATATTTATGAAAGCATATAATCAGAAATCAAATAATCTGTTGAAAAAAAATTTAATTTTAATAAATCTTAATAATCCTAAATTTAATAAAAATAATAATAGTAATAATTATGATAAAAAAGTGATTAAAAAAGTAGTTCAAATTCTTATGAAGAAGATTTTGAAGAAATCGATTAAAGTGCAATTAAAGGATAAATAATTTCAAATAAAAGTTCAAAAAAAAGCGAATCAGGATCTTATTATGAAGAAATAATAACTGATAAAATAGGAGATGACACATTCAATAGTGAAAATTCATCTGTTATTATAAAGAATTAATAATAAAATATTTAAAACATCATTTAAGAAAATAAATAATAAATATAAAAATTACCTAGTAATACAAGTAATAAAACAAATAATAGTGAATTAACTGAAATTGATATCACAGCTAATGAATTATAATTATCTGAAATAAGTTGGCATGAGATTGAAGACTAAAAAGAAAAATTAAATAAGTAAATTCAAGAAAAAATTCCTGAAATTATTCTTTAATAAATTTGGTAAGTAATTAATAATGAAGGATTAGTTCCATAAAGGAATTTAGATTAAATTAAATTTATAGAAAATAAAATTGAATAATCACTAAATAAGGTACAAGATTCTAGTTAATTTAATTTAAATAAAATTAATATTAAATAAAACGAAAACCAAGAAAAAGAAGACGATTTTTTCATGGGAAAAAGTTTAATAAATAGAAACTTAATTGAATAAGAAATATAAGTAATTAAATTAATAAATAAAATAGGAAAATATTAATGATTTTGGGGAATAATATCAAAAAAAAGAATAAAAAATAGAAAAGAAAACAGATGTTTAACAAGAAGAAATTAGAATAAAAAAATTCGCTGAAGGAAATTAAATATTAGAATAAATAAATTAAAAATTTAATGATATTTAAAAAGATAAGTAATTTAAAAAACAATTAGATAATCAATTATCACAACTTTTTAATAACTTATAAAATCAAAAAAATATTGATTAAATTTTATAATTTGTTTAAACGAGCGATATTTAAATAAAGTCAGTAAATGAAAATCTCAATGAATTAATAATACAATGTTTTAATGAATAATTCAAAGAACAAATCTTAAAAGAATACAATTTACTAAAATAAAAATAGAAAAATTATAAATTAAAAGATGATACTTTAATTTACATTAAATAGATACAAAGCAAATACAAATACTTTAGCAAAATTATATAAGGGAAAATAAAAGAAAGTTTAAAACAAAATATAAAAGATGATTAAGAATGGTTACCAAGATATAATGCTAAGAAATTAATTGATACTTTGTGGAAAAAAAAAATAGCAGTTGAAGAAGATCCTGCTGAAATCACAAATTATGTTTTGTCGAATTTTAAATAAGAGTTTTAATCTAACACTTAACAATTTATTTTATAAAAAATATTAATCGATACTTTAAAAGAAATAGAATAGGTTACTTTTAGACATCAACAAAATAGATTGAACTCAAAATGTTGATATTTATAATATTATATTATTATATATTATCATTATTTATCTAAACTTTATGATCTTAATTATAAATTGAAGTTTTCATTATAGAAATTTTTTTATTCCTTTAATATTAATAATTAGTTACTTTTAAATACTTTGAAAGAAATTATTAATTTTGGATTTTCATTTATTATTTATATTAATTTTAATAATGTAATTCTTATAGATTTTTGAAAATTATATCAATATTTTAAATTTTTTATTTATTTTGGTTTTTCAATCGAAATCAATTATTCGTTTAATTAAGTTAACTCTTATGAGTATTGTTAAAAATTAAATTTTCTTTTTCTTTTTCTTTTTCGTTTTCAATTGTTAATACTGTATTTTTATTAAAAACTTTTGTAATTTAAACTTATTTTTATTAATTGCTATTTACTTTATCTATAAATTATAAAATATTTTTGTTTATTTATTTATTAAAATTTGTTTTCTGTTATTAATTATATTAAATTAAATTTAATTAGCTTGATTCATTTATTTCACTATCAATTTATTATTATAATTATTTTTCAATCTTTTTTTCTTACCTTTATTAAACTTTAAAATCATTAATATTAAATTATTTTATTTAATTTGTTCACAGACAAATTTACAAGCCATCATAATTTTTTTTGTTTGGTTAATTAAAATTATTAGTGCTATTTGGATTATGAATTTTATCATCAAAAAATTAATTTTAATACATTTGGTTATTATTTTCTATGATCAATAATTTTACTTTTTATTTCTAGTTAAATTATTTTTATTTATCGTTTTCATTTTAAGTTTATACTTTTCTTAAATAATTATATTACTTTTTTAATTAGTTTTGTTTGTCAAATTTGATTTATGATAATTTATATAATTTTTCAATATTCTAAATATTTTAAATATTGCTTATTTTTTATAAATTTCCATTTATTCTTTATTAATTATCTTATAGTGTTTTATTAAATAATAATTCTAATTTTTTTTAAAATATTTATTTAACTTTTTTTTCTTCAGAAAATTTTTCTTATTAATTAAATTAAATTGGCTTTTTTTTTAAAGGTGAAAATTTAGTCTAAGATGATATTTTATAATCTTCAAACACATTTTATAATATCATTTATTTATTATCAGCTTTATTCAAACTTTAAGAATGATTATTTTTTTGTTAATTTTAATATAAATGCTTTTTAACAAGACATTCCAAATTATTTCAAGTATTATTAAGATCTTCTTTTTATAAATTTTAAATTTGTTATAAACCCTCATTTTTTAATTATTTATTGCTTCCAGGTATTTTATTCAAAAAGGAAATTTACATATTTTATTTTTTGTCTAAATTATTAAGTATTTTTTAATATCCATCTTATTCTCATTAAATTACCTCTAGATTAAAATTATTCATCGTTTTGCTATGATTTTAGTTACTATTTTATACCTTTTTTAATTAATTATTTTCTTGCTTAATTTAAATCTTTTAAAGGGGATTTAAATTATTCTTTTTATTTTCTTAAATATTATTATTTTTTAAATATTATTTTTCTTAATTTAATAATATAGAATATGATTGATTTTATTCTAAATTTTACTCAGTATTAATATTATTTATTTAATTAAGGTCATCAAAGGTTTGCCAAGGAGTTAATTATTCTTCAAGTTTAGAAAAATCTTGCATTTTAATATAAATTATATAATAATTAGTTAATAAATATTAAAAAATAAAAATGTAATAATAAGTAAATAAAGATAATAAATTTAATAAATAATAATATAATAAAAATGAGAGTATTAGTAACAGCAAAAAGATGTGTAGATTACGCTATAAAAATAAGAGTTAAAAACGATAAAAGTGGTATAGAAACTAACAACATAAAACATTCATTAAACCCATTCGATGAAATAGCAATCGAAGAAAGTGTTCGACTAAAAGAACTAAAGAAAGTTTCAGAAATAGTAGCCTTAACTATAGGTCCTTCAAAATCCCAAGAAGTACTAAGAACAGCTCTTGCATTAGGTGCAGATAGTGGAATTCACATTTAAACTGATAAATCAGTTGACTAACAACTTCAACCACTTGAAATTGCTAAAATAATCGAAAAAGTACTATAAAAAGAATCAGAATAACAAAGACATTATTCTCTAATAATGATGGGTAAACAATCTATTGATGATGATTTTGTATAAACTCCTTAATTACTAGCCTCTTTAATGAGCATACCTGTAGCCAATTTCGCATCTAAAGTAAGAATATTAGATAATAATGATGTAGAAGTTGAAAGGGAAATAGATGGAGGATTATAAACTGTGTGGATGAAAATGCCAGCAATAATTAGTTGTGATTTAAGATTAAATGTACCTAGATTTGCTACTTTGCCTAATATAATGAAGGCAAAGAAGAAAGATATAGTTACTATTTAGTTAGATTCTCTATTGCAGTTTAATAGTGGACTCACTGTGCTTAATACTGATAATCCTCCTGTTAGGAAATCTGGAGTTATTGTTTAGAATGTTGATGAGTTGATACATAAGTTAAGGAATGAAGCTAAAGTAATTTGATTATTTTATTATAAACATTATCATCATATCATTATTATCATCATTATTATCATTATTATTCTTATTATTAATATATTCATCATAATCATCAATATCATTATAATTACCATCATTATCATCTTTATCATCTTTATCATCATCATTATTGTCATTATTATTATAGGCAATATTAATAAATTAAATACAAATAAATTTTATTCATTCTTTAATTGGGGTTTTCATTTATTTTTTAGCAACTTCTAAAAAAGCTTAAGTAGATACCTAATAGGCCTATTAGAAGATGAGTTTACATTAACTAATTGCTTAATAATCATTTTAATGATCATATTGGTCTGAATTAGCAACAGTGAACTAAAAACACAATTTAAATAAATCCTCCTCTAACTTATCAGCCAAAACCTTTTACATTTACATCTTATAAAATATAATAAATAAAAATTATTAAAAATACAATAAAATATATTATAAATGTAAATAGAAGACATAGAACTTTCACATCATGGAATATCAGAAATTTTGCTTAACGAAAAAGACAAAATTGAGAACAGAATATCAATTTCAAAAACATACATCCTTTAAATCTTAGAAATAAAACGTCAAAGCAACAATAACATTAACAGCAGTAGATTAGAATTAACCATATCTGATGGTCATTGTTCATATCATAATGTAGTTTGTGATATTAATGAGCAACTGGCTTAGTTTTAGATCATCAAAACTAAGAAGATTCTTTGTACTGTCTTGTAAAATAAGCAGAGATATATTTTGTTTTAAAAGGATACTTTTAATGTATTATAGGTCAGACCTCCTTTGAGGATTATTGGAAATCCTATCAAGTTTGAAGTCTTTTAGTAAAATGGATATAAAAATGATAAGGGTAGTAATAAGATTCTTAAATTTCCTGAAAGGAATAATCAATAGTTTAATTCACTTAATTAGTTTAATCTTGATACTATTACTAATAATTAAGCTTAAAATATATAAAAATAGTAATAATCATTAGTATAATAATAAATAACTAAATTTCCATAGTAACAATAATAATAATAAATTGTACCTCAATAAAAAAAAAACTTTAATAAAGAATAATTATAATCAAATAACTAAAATATCTAGTAGAAAGTTCATTAAAATTAATAGTTTAATAATAATTTAAATGAAAATCAGAAATAATAGAACGACAATTAAAAAAATAATAACTAAATAAATTGAAAGTAATAATAAATGAAAGAAGAAGAGGAGGATTATTTACCAATATCATTATTAACTCCTTTAACATAAAATTGGAAAATAAAGGCAAGGGTGACAAGGAAATCTGAGAAAAAAGAATACAGAAATTAAAAAGGACAAGGAGTGCTTTTTAGTGTGGACTTATTAGATAATTTCAATTGCGAAATAACTGGAACATTTTTCAATACAGTGGCTTTAAAATTTGAAGACGTAATTTAAACCAATCAAGTGTATATTTTCCAAGGTGGATAAATCTCAGAAAATAGAAGCAAATAATTTAATAAACCTCATGATTTCATAATTATATTTAGTGAAAACAGTATTATTCAGTTGTGTGAAGATGATAAAGAGATTTAGCAATAAAAGGTGAAGGTTGTTCAATTGGATAAAGCTGAAATCGGATAGACTATTGATATATGTGCTATTGTTTAGCTTTCTTAACCATTAGTTTAAATATAATTGAAAAATGGTTCTTTAAAAAGCAAAAGAGAGTTGCAAATATTTGATAAAGCTCTCCTTCTTACTGAAATTACACTTTGGGGAGATTTAGCAGAAAAAGAGTTTGAAAAAAATGATATTCTCTTTCTTAAATCGGTCTAAGTAAATAGTTACTAAAACCAAAAAAAGTACATTATTATATAATTATTAAATTATTTTAATTATATTAATGATTAATTTATGATTATAACAATAATAAAAATATTGGTAGATTAAGTTCTTCTTTCAATTCAATCCTAATCGAAAACATAAGTGATTATGAACAAGCAACAGACTTATTCGACTGGTTTTCGGAACAAGAAATAAACGAATAATTCCTGCAATCAACAATTTAAAAAACAGCCCCTCGTGAATTCCAATTAAAAACCCTGAAATAGATATTAGACCAAGGCTAAGAGCTAGTAACTGAAGATCAAATAATCTATAGTAATATTTTAGCCTTCATCTATAACATCAATTCCGAAAAAGATCTTTATTACCTCTCATGTGCTGTCTGTAAGAAAAAAGTAGATATTCAAAATGATCAATATTTCTGTCACAAATGCAATGTGCTTTCTGAATCATGTTAGCCTCGATATATGTTCAATTGCAAGGCTGTTGATAATACTGCCAGTATATGGGTCAATTTTGGAGATGAAAGTGGCTCATAACTTATCTGTATTTTATTATATTTATCTTAGAAAAAAGTGCCGTTGAACTCAAGTTTCTAAAGGATTAAGACTAAATGGATGGACTCAATAAGAATCTTAGTTAAATTATTTCTAAGGCCAGTTATAAAGAGTATCATCTTGTAATTAGAACTTAGTTGCAAACTTATAATAATGAGTAGAGGCTTAAGCATACTGTTTTAAGTGTTGATAAAAACAGAAATGTTATCAAGGAATGTTAATTTATTTTGTAGCAAATTCATCTTTATAATCAGTTATGCTGAATATTTTATATATATATTTTACTTTTAATAATATAATATCATCAATATTACTTAAATAATAGTCTTTAGTTTATTATTATATAACTTCCAAAAAATACAAAAGGATCTATTGTTGATTAATATATTGTTAATATTGCTAATTTTTTTATCAAATTATATTTTCTATAATGGTTAAATATTATATATTTGCTAAAAAAATAACTATGGAATAAAGTTAAAAATCCTTAACTAAATATTAGTTATCTTTATAATTATTATTTTAATTTTGAATTTTCTTAACATTATTATAAATCAGACTTCATTTTTTTTTATGCATTTTTAAAATAGCTGATTAAGTTTTGTATTAAATCTGGTTATTAAATTTCATTTTTTTAGTATATTTTTTGCATTTAATAATTAAAATAATAATTAATATAATTTTAATTTTTAAATATTTAATTTATAAATAATATATAAATATAACTATTTTAATTTATTAAATGGCAAGTCATTATCTTTAAAAATATCCAGTTCCTTTAGGATTTAATGATATTTTACATGATTTAATTAAAGAAATATTAAAAGATTAACCTTATGATATTCATGAATACTGCTTTAATTATTTTAATTAATAGTTGAAAAAATAAAATGAAAGTTAAATAAATATAAATCAAAATAATCAAAGGAGTAATAGATTTGAAAATTTCTAATAAAATTGCAGTTAAGTTAATGATGATAATTATAGATCATTATCAAAAGAAAAACTAAAATAATATTCATAAAATGCTTAAAATGAAATTAGTTTGTCTTAATCAAAAATTTTATATGTATATTATAATAATAATATTTTAGAATAAATAATATTAAGACTGATCTTTATAATTTCAAATATTTTTAAAAATTATAAATTTAGATACATAAATGTAAATTTTATATAGTATTCATATCATAAAAATAATAAAAAACAAATATGTTCAGTTTAAATCTTTGACTTATGTATTTTTGTTATTTTAAGAATTTTTAAAAGGATTGATAAAAACAGATTTTTGATTTTTAAATAAACCTATATCTTCATTTCGCTAATAAAAAATTGGTTAATAATGAAGTGTAGAATCATAATACTCGATGTTATCAGATTGAATATACTAAAGAATATGAGAATAAAAGGATTTACTCTCTCCCAACTTACTTACATACTAATTTGCAGTGCCATTAATAATATTAATAATCAACAAAATCAAATTTAAATTAGCATCATCCTTAATAACTACATCATATGCACTACTCTTAAGTTTCTCTTTAATCTTCTCATTCTATTTAAACTCCGGATTACTTTCACTCAAATTCTAATCAATAAAACAGAAACTAATGTAATTTTCAATATTTTTATGATCCTTTAAATAATCATCATTTAAATTATCTCCCATTAGGATCAGGTTCTTTCTAAAATCAATATCATTTGACTCTTCTTTCTTGTTGAAAAAGTACTCTTGAAAATATAAGTATCCCTTATCATCAAATTGCAGTTTGTTCCCATGGATTTCCAGTTATATTCCAGATATTTCTTTGTATTTGTGTTATAAACTGTTCATTATTACCAATATAAAGTCGCCTAATCCTCCACTCATTATATTCAAAGGAATTTTCAGTTATTTGCATGTAATTAAAAACTCCACTATTCCGTGTCGAAAAATAAATCGGTTTTATTTTAATATTAATTCCATATTTTCTTTTGTTATTTTCTCTTTTTTTATGTAATTGTTATTAAGTTAAAACCAATATTTCCGAACTTCGTAATCATAAGAATTCTGATTATTTTTTATAAATTCCTCATTTTATATATCATATAGTTTTTCTAATTCATTATAAAAAAAACTGTAAAGCAGTTTCAAGTTCATTTTAAATTCTAATGAAAGATAATCACTTTTTTTGAATATTCCAAATGTTGTATCATAAATTTATTATCGATATTTATTTTTATTTAATGTATTATCAAAATCTGAAACTATTTACATGTTTTCTAAACCATCTCTTTAAAAACATTTAATTTTTTCTCTGAGTTTTGCCGGATCATTAATTATTACCTATTTTATTCAATATTTAATATTTATTTATTATATTTATTATTAATATTATTATTTCTTCTTTTCTATATATTTTCTTATATACTATTTCAGACTCATTCCATTAACTTATATTTAATTTATCAATAATTAATCCTTTTAAAGGAGATTCACAATTTTATACTAGAAATTTTGAAATTTTTTTCATTAATACCAAATATCAATTTTTATTTAAATTTATTATAATTATATTTTAATTAATATTTTTTTTATAATCATGAATATTAATTATTTAATTAAATTTAATAAATTTAATAAAATCAATAAAATACATTACTAATTTTTTAAATAAAATTCCACAAATAGTAATAATACAGATTGTAAGTTTAGCCACCTTCAGTATGATGCAGATATTTCTAAGTGAATGAGTTACCGAAAATTTCATTAATTAAAACATAAGGTCTTAAAGCAATATAAGCGACTAATGGATAATTATATTGTGCATAAAGAGTCATCTTATATCCGTTTACCAATAAATTTCCACTTCTAGTAATTGGAGTATAGAAACCTCAATAAATATTTAAATTAATTTATAATAATAAATAAACAATAATAAGAATAATAATATGAATTACAATATAATTGATAATGATAATATAAATGATAATATGATGATAATTTATGTAAATATGATAATAATACCTTATGGATAAGCAGTGGATATATAAGTAATAGGTATTAAAGCTGCCTTGGTAATAAGATAATCTCCAACTTTTAAATCCTTAGCTAACTTAGTAGCAACATAGCCATCCTTGAACTGCTAATAATAGACAACATGATCAGGACTGACATCCAAATAAGAACCATCCTGCATGTTTAAATGTAAAAACTCAGCAATTTCACTATCACTCTTATGAGCCCATCCAATCACTTCCTCCAAAATAGGTTAATCATTCTTATCATAATCAATCACCACCTAATCCCCTACTTCTAATGAAGTTATCTATAATTCTTCTATCTTATTATTTCTCCTGTTATAAGTTTAAACCAAACTGTTACTAGAAAAACATGTAGCGTTAGGTCCTATATATTCTATTTTACCTTTAATAAAACAATACTCAGATTAACAAAATTGTCCATTTGAAGATGGAGTATTGCATTTACAGGTGTGTTCATAATATACGTATGATCCTGCTCTTATTATTATTGTTAATATGCTTAGTAATAATATCCTTTTCAACATTTATTTATTTTTAATATTAATAATTATTAGTTACTTATTTTTAATATTCATATATTATATCATAAATCATCTTTTATTATTTATTAATATTCTTATTCTTATTATCCTTATTATTATTATTATTCATATAATTCTTTTTCTTATTAAGTTTTTTCTTTTTCTAATTGATATATTAAATTCTTAATTAATTATTATGAGTCAAAATATTAATCTTCTATTTTTAAATCAAAATATCCGGCAGGAGGATTTAATTGCCTTGAATTTTTAGTGTATAATCTTAAAGTTGGCACTTTATAAAAAGATGAACCATAAATCAAATCATTATTACTATAATCAAAAAAATAACATTAAATAATGAAATTTTATTTAATAATTTCAAATATTTCTTTTATTTTATATTACATATCTTCTTAACATATCTTTAATTTTATTGGGCAAAATACTATAAGTAAATTTTATTCAAATTAAATAATTAATTAATTTAGATTATTTGCATCAATGTAAGATATTTCTTTTTATTTAATATAAGATTCATTAATAGATTAACTTCTTATAATCGGTTTTAATTATTATAATATAAAAGAATAATAAAATTATTAAATTGATGATTAATTAATTTGTTATAATTTATATTTGTGAATATTCTAATCATACTGAGTTTGAAATAAAACCAAAACTGGTTCTAGTATATCTTTATGATCAATCCAATTCATTAAATTAACTAAATCATTATTACTATTTTATTTATAATCTTAGACTTTTAATTCTGAAATATCTGCTTTAAATATTTTAAACGTTTATTCAAAATATTATTTCGACTCGTCAAATTATTATTCTGCCTCTTTGCTTTTTTAATCTTTATTTTTTAATAATAATATAACAGATATTCTTTATTTTAATAGATCTATTATTTTTTATCTATCATATATAAACCAATCTGTCTGAGAATTTTATAAAATAAAATTTTCTATTTTACTAATATTATTCAATTAATCATTGTATATTTAATATTTATTTTAATTAGTTTAAAATATTAATTTTTAAGAATTTCTAAATATATTACATGAATTTTCAATCAAATAAACAGGTATATTTTGAAAGTATTATTTCATTTTTTACTTTAAGTTAATAAAAATCTTTTTCAATTTTTAATGATTAATTAATTAATTATTTTATTTTATTAATAAAATCTACTTTCTTTTTTGACTTAAAATACTATTTACATAATTTATAATTTATTTACAATTTCAGATCATTACATTTTTATATTATTTGGAATTCTTATGAAATATATTTTATTATTAATTAGTCATAGAGGAAATAATAAATTCGATTTTATATTATAAAAAAATTTTCCTCTGATTATTCTTTTAATTTAAAATATTAATATTATTCTAAAATATTATTATTCTAATCAAACAAAATCAATGTAGGTAATTTGCCGAATCTTATTGAAACATTTAAAGCATTTTTAATATCCAATATGGTTGAATTTTATTAATTTTGAAAAATAAAACATTTTAATTTCAAAAAAGGTTTATCTTGTCCATAGTTGTTAAATGAATCTTTAATTAAATTCTTTTTGAATTTATGACAAGTGTTACTAAATATGTTATTTAATTAATCTTATTCATTATCATTTTAGTTAAATAATATTAATTTAACAACTTAATTACTAATATAATTCTTAAAATGATACTTTTCTAATGTCAAATTAAAATTTTGAATATTTATTTTGAAGATTTATGATTAATTTGTTAGTTGAAAAACAAAAACAAAAAATTAGAAAATAAATAAAATTAAAAACATATATATAAATGATATGATATAAAAAATATAATATTTCTAAAAATGATAAATATATTTTGACTCAGAACATTTAATTTTCCATTCCTTTTTTCATCTAAACTTTTAATCTCTTATCTAAAATAATAAAATATAAAATATACTTTCGACACTAAAGCCATTCATATGATTGATAGCTTTATTAGCTGACTCTGGATTATCATAAGAAATAAATCCATAACCTTTTGATTTTCCTGTTGCTTTATCTGTCATTATTCGAACACTTATTATTTATCCATACTCTTCAAATGCAGCTTTCATCTCACTTTCTCCTATAATTTGATAACATATATTAAATAATATATTTATATATTCTTAATTTCTACTTTATATTTTATAAAATCATCAATCATGACTGCTGAAGTATATTTTTTAATTCAATGTCAAATAAAACATATTACATATAACATACAATATCAAATATGTAAATATTAAAATAATACATATAACATAAAATATGAAATATGAAACATGAAATATGAAACATGAAATATGAAATATGAAACATAAAACATGAAATATGAAACATGAAATATGAAATATAAAACATGAAATATGAAATATGAAACATACATGAAACATGAAAAACGAAAATTAAAAATAATTATAAATATATGAATTAATTTATTTATTTGTTATAATCAAATACTTTACAATTTTATAATTATATTACTATTCATTAATGAATTTATACAACTATATAATTTAATTATATAATAAAATGTAGACATAAAATTTACAATTAAATTATAGAAAAGCGATTTAATTAAAATAGAAAAATATTTCAGCAAATTGTTAGATATTAATTAAAGATGAAACGAAAAATGAATTGAGAAATAGAAGAATAAATATTATAAAATAGTAATAAAATATAATGATATTATATTAAATTATATTATAATTACGCCAGTTTATAGGAAGATGGAAAATGAATAAATTACATCCTTAAGGTCCACTCTTCTTCAACATATGTGCATTAGGACCTTCACTGATATCATTGATTTTTAAATTTTATTATGATTACTAACTCAATTGCATTTGCATCTACATGTACTTGAACTAATTAGTCTGATTAAGTCTATTAACATTTACACCTTACTATTAAAATAACTATTGTTATTAAATCAACTATTATTATTATTGTAACCATAATTATCCAGGATAAATCACACATTTTGTTTCATCTGGTTTTTCATAACTGCTCTACTGATTGATAGGATTAAAATAATACTTGATTTAATCTTCAGTTTGGAATTCATAATAAATATTTGCTTGACTGTTATTCTGCATTTATTACATGTATAACTCCTATTATTATTGCAACATTTACATATATTGTTATTGTTATTGTTATTGTTGTTATTGCAATTGTTATTGTTATTATTAAGATTGAGTCTCTTAAGATTGATCCTGTTTTTCTTCCTCCTGCTTATTCTGTTAGCATTCTGATGTATTTTCTTAAGATTCTTTGCAGTCCTAATAAAAAACTTGGAGAGTGTGATGATAAGAATTTATGTATTTATTGGCCAAGAATGCAGATTTATTCACACAATATTCTATTAAGTTATTCTCTATTTGTGATATAGATCCAAATTGTTCCAAAATAGATCTTAATTATTCTTAATCTAAGAAACGTTCATCTTTTTCATCTACTAATTACACTATTTTTAATTTTTTTTCATCTCCTAAAATTTTCTCTTCTTCTTCATTTATATAGTAATCCATCCACAATTATTATTATTCTTATTATTAAATTTATTATTGTGATTATTCATGCTCTTTTTTGAAATTCTTGTTATAAGCAACACATTTTTATGCAATTTATAAATTATCTAAATTGAGGAAGAATTAGTCTTTAATATTTTGAATAACTATGATATCTTCCTATAATTGTAATTCCTTAATGAGAATATCCTAAATTTGTGTTTAATCTAACTTGTCATCTGAATTGATGAGCAACATGATAGTAGGTTTATTATTAGATTGTTTTTATGTTTCTGGTTTGGACTGACTAATAAGATTATTATAGATTTCATTTAGTTATTGATTGTTATTTGGGTCTAAGTATTGTTTGTATTGGAATTAGTGGTTCTCATCAACTTATGAGGAGTTAGGTTGGTTCGTTAAAGATTGTTGGTAATATTGATACTTTTGGATGTATTGTAGGTATTAAAGGTAGTCATTCTATTCTTAATTATTATCTTTGTTGTTCTAGTTAATCTAGTTGATATTATCCATTTAATTATATACTTTTTATTATCTCTATATCTATTCTCTAAATAAATATTTTATATTAATAAAAATTTATATTTTTATTTTTGTTATTAATTTAACTAATACTTTTTTTATTTTATCTTTGATAATATTCTAATTATTTTTTAATTATCTTATTAATATTTATTATTTATTATAGGTTATATATATATTTCATATTCCTTCCATTGTGGTAGTCTCCTCGTCATTCTTAGCATTCAAAATGAAATCCATTAAGGAACCATTTTAATTTGCACTCTTATTAATGACTCTTTATTTGATGATAAGAGTAGAAAGAATATTTTTAAGATGGTTTATTCGACCTAATTTTTGATCAGGATTGATAGTAAACTTCTGACTGAAATTCTAAAATATACTTTGAAGCCATAAAAGATGATAATGAATGTCAGGGCTAATATTAATCATCTCGCCTATCAATTCTAACATTCTTTCTATAAACTCTTCTGGAATCCCACTTACTATTATATCAATTTAATCAGCAGGCATCTATTCATATCATATGTTTAATGATGATAAAGATATTTTATTAATGTGATAATGATATCATATTGATATTAATATAATAATGATAAAATTATAATATGATACGATTATAATTTGATAATAATATCATACGATAATAATTTGATAATAATATGATAATTATATAATAATAATAATAATAATGATTACGTGTAAGTAGATTTAATGCAAGATCTATTGATGATTTAATTAGAGAGCTATAAGTAAAGCCTTAGAATACTATTATGTTTAAAGAGTAGTTTATAAATGTTCAAGAGTAAGATTGTGATTGAGTTGATAAGGAGTGAAATGCTTATTATTAACTTACATTATTAAGACTCCCTCAGTAGTAGCCAAAGCATAATAGTTATTACTCATATTATAAGAAATAGCAATACAACCTACAGCTAATTACAACTTATGTTTCTTATTAATAATACTCTTAGCTCCTGGCAATTACATTTAAATATCCAAACCATCATCATTATCATCACTATCACTATAATTCTATAACAAATCCACATTAATCCCATCCTTAACATTCTTACTATTCAACAACTAATTCATACCATCTAAAGACTAATTATTAGTAAACTAGACCTTATCTAATAAAATTCTTGTATTAATATCATAAATACAGACATAATTAAATTGTCCTGAACAAATAAGATAAAGTCCATCAGGAGAATAAACCAAAGTAGAAAAATGTTTATTAGTAAGAGTGTCTGCCTTAACTGTCTAATTTAGTTTTCTACCCAACTTAATATCAGAGGTAGATTCAATAATGCCTACCACTTGTGCTTGCTTAACATCCCATAAATAGATATCTGCCTTAAGAGTTGTCACTGCTAATTATTTCCCATCTGGTCTGAATTCAACACTCGTTATAATTGAATTATGATTCAAGATATCACTATTACGATGTCGACTAAATAAGTCATGAATCCGTACTGTCTTGTCCCAGCTCCCACTTGCCAAAGTGTTATCTATCTTGCTGAATGTTAAACAGTTTATAGGACCTAATTATTATTATTATTATTATTTTCATATATCTTATATGATTATCATTTTCTTATATTATTTATCATTTATCATAAACTATTAAACATCATATCATATATTATCATCAATTATAAATATACCTTCATGACCTGATATCACTTCCATTAGAGATCCTGTCCTTATCTAGAAACAATAAATGTTATAAGGATCTTATCCTCCTACACACACTACATCTCCTTGACTTTCAACAGCCATGCTGATGTATTGATTACTATCATTACTACTCATATTTCTGAACACCTTCTATTTCTATATATCGTAACCCTATTAAAATATATATATTTTATTAAATATATAATATACATAATATGATGTAATATATATTAAATAATATGTATTAAATATAAATTATGTATGTATGTTAGTATATATACCTTAAGCGTTCCATCTAATGATGCAGAGAATAGTGTTCTGCTATCCTTAGGTAAGAACTAAAGTGCAGTGACTTTACTTTAATGAGCATGAAAGGTGAAATAAGAGAACCAACTAGTAGTGTCCCATAAGTTAACTTACCCATCAATAGTGGCAGTAGCAATAATCAACCCATTAGGACTTATAGCCAAAGCAGTTATGTCATATCCCCTTCCTTATTAATTTAATATATATTACTAACTCCTCCATTCCCATACCACTAATTGTCCCGTCCCCTTCATACCCATCGCAATCCAATTTCCACTCATATTCAAACTAACACTATCCATACTCATCTATTCATTACTTATTTGCAGTTCTTATATTAATGTCACACTACTCTCACTAACTTTTAATAATTTAAAACTACCCTCTTTAAAACCCACTATTAATAATTCTTTTAATATATTCATCTAACCACTTTTTACCTTTATAAATTTATCCTTTACTTTCAATATGTGTTTTTCTTTCATTATAAATCTGCATTTATTTTATATCATATCCAGTTCTAAAGAGCTATAATATTTTTCATTTTCACTTGTAATTTAATTTTCTTATTATTAATCTATTTTTATTCTTTTGATTTTTTAATCATGTTAAAATGTTTTTAGTTAGGTATACTATTATGAAATAAAATCATTTTTGTATTCAAAAACATGGAAAAATCCATCCTGACTTAGAGTATAAACATATTACATATCATTATTAAAGTGTGCAAATATGATTTTAGATTTATGGCCAGTGAAATTCACAGGTAGATAATTAGGAATGTAGTGTAAAGAATTAAGCGAAACACTAAAATTATTAAGAGATGTTAACAAGAATCTATTATCAGGAGACCATGAAATATTAGTAATTAAAGCATCTACTTTAAACTTCCTATACAGTTTAAAAGGTTCAATTGACTTAAATTATGTAGGACTATAAAAAATCCTCACAATGTTTTGAGAACCTATAGCCAAATAACAATCATCATGAGAATATTTTAAACATTTTACATCAGTCTACATTTTGAACTTATTTATTATATTGCTATTAAGAGTGTTTAGAGTCACTATTTCGTTGTTTTCGCATACTAAGACTAATATTTTACCGTCTTTGTTAATTTCCATCATCTTGATATCCTAACTGCATTCTCCTTCTAATAATTCTTATTTATTATTGTTCAAGTCGTATTTTATTACTCTGTTCCCTACTATTGCATAAAGAATCTATCGATCTTCACTCTTTTCAAATAACAAGTTGCCTTTCTTGTAGGTGTTTCCACAAATATTCCTGCACTTGCTATTTATAATGTTCTCCATATATATTATATTAAAAAATAAAGATATTTATTATTATTATTCTTATTACAATATTATAATATTTAAAATATTTATAATTAAATATTCAGTAAATTCGTGAATTAAGACTATTTTACCATAAATCACAATTAGATCCCATAGCTTACTTCAATTATTGAGTGGCCTTATCAAGTTATTAAAGGATGTTATGATTTAATTGAAGATAAGCTGCTTTGGCATTGGAAACCACTTGATGAGTTTTTGTAGCTCCTACAATTACAGTACTTACTCCTTTTTGATGTAGAGGCCATGCTAATGCCAATTCACAAACACTTAAATTATGTTCTTTTCCTATCTTAATTATTTCCTCAATTGTTTAGAACACCAATTCTTCATGACCTTACTCTCCATGCCTATCTCAATATCATTATACTTATTTATTTTAAATTATAAATAAGATAACAACAAATACCTACACTTTTCATTTTTGCTAGAATCGAAATGCCTTGATCTAGTTCTAAACTTGGAAATCTGTTCATTTGAATTAAATGCCCCAGTCAATATTCCTTACATAAGAGGAGAATAGCTCAATACTTAAATATTATTATTTATACAAAATGGTAAAATATCATACTCAATTGCTCTAAATAACAAATTATAACAAAGTTAATTTACAGCAATAGTAATTCCCATTTCGATAACTTCCTATAATTACTTAATCCCAAAATTACTAACTCCAATATATTTAATTTTACCCTCCTATTACAATTTTTACAATTCTTTGAAAGCATCTTTAATATTAGGAACAGGCATAACATTTTAATTATTTTAAATTGCCGCCAAATTCATGCTTTCCTAATTAATAGCCCAATGTACCATATATATATCAATCGAATCTACTTATAATCTGTTTAATGAATCCAAACAATGTTATCGTACATTATTACAATTATTAGGAAGAATCTTAGTACCTATTATGACTTTTTTCCTTTGTTCTGAATTTAATTTTAATAATGATTATCCTAATTAGATTTCCGACTTGCCTGAGGAGTATGCTTCGGCTGTGTCTAAATATAGAATATTATTAGAAATGCATTCATTTATTAATGAATCTGCTTATTCTTAGTTCATATCTACTCCCCAATAATCATTTACACCTGAAGACCCTAATTGCCAACATCCAAAACCTATTTTTGATAATTCCAGCTTTTTTATTTATTACTCCATTATTTTTCTTATTTATATTTTATAATCTATATATATTCTTTTTATTTATAATAATGCTATCTTTCATTCAATATAACTAGCAGTTATCAATTTATCTTCAACTGATTTTAGTAATTCCATATTCACACATGCAAGGATAAATTATTCTCTTGTTAATTTTTGATTCTTATCTCCTCTTTTATTTATCACAGTTTCAATCTAAACATATATATATTAATGATAAAATAATGATATATATTAAAAAATATATTTATAAATTTATGTATTTATATGTACATATATATATATATATGTATATCTATTTATATGAATATGAATGTATAACTATATATTTGTAAGTATTTATTTGCAAGTAGATTTAAGTTAATATTTAAAAATAAATGTATACATCTGCCTAATTGATATCTTTATTCATGATATAACTAATTCCCATCTTAAGATTCCTTTCATCAAGTAGATCATCCTTATCATCATCTAGAAAATCAAACAACTTATCAAATGCCTTTTGAGCTTTAACCAATCCATCATTACATTTAGCCTTCTTTGCCTCAGCAGCTACATTCCACAAATCTTCCATATAATGAGCAAACTCAATTAAATCCAATTTTCCATCCTTATTTAAATCATGTTAAATAAATTTGGTCTTTACAAACTCTGACTCAGTGCCGAAAAATGGCCATTTATACATAATATGAGCTTATGTCATATCATCAGTTGTTACCAAGTCATCAATATCTTCATCTAGAAATTCAAATATCTTCTTATAAAAAACTGCCACTTTGTATGCTACGTATGAATCTGGATTAGCAAATTTCTTTATTTCTTCTTCTTCTATTCTTTTTGGAATTCCTCGAGGATATCCTGATATTTTGTCGTATTGGGTTGCTGCCTTAAACAGAGAGTGATGGGTGTCTTCTAAGTTTTTATACTTTTCTATTATTTCCTGTTTCACGTTATTTATATATACTATCAATACACTTAAAACTAAATAACTTAATAACTTCATTCTTTTTTTATTTATTTATTATTATTAATATTACTTAATTTATATTATTTATCATATTTTATAATTTATTATATCTATTCTAATAAATTATCATATTTTATTATTTCATTAATGTATGAATTTTCATTTTTATTCTCAAAAATCAATAATATTTTTTTATTTTGAAATATAAAATATAATAAATTTATAAGAATTTTAATACATAATAAATCAGCCTTCTTCTAAATCTTAATTTTACTAATCTGGATTTAATTAATCTTAATTATTAATAATAGATTAATCTTATAATTATTTTTCATATTTCCAATTTTCAATTTATCTTTTCATGAGCAATGTCCTCTTCACTATAAAAATAAATTTATAAAAATATACTTCTTCCATCATTTTAAAAAAATTTTCCAAATTATTTCTATACATATTTTTCAAATTTTTATTGCTTTTTGCTTTTCTCTTAATTCAAAACCTTATCAACATTAATAGTCTCAAATAACCTTTTCCTTTTAAGATTTTCAATGACTTCTAAGTTTCTAACTTTTTCTCTAAATTATTAAGAATATATTACTCAAAAGGACAAATAACTTCTCTTAAACCTTAAATCATTATAGTTTTTTATTGAACTGTTTAATCCACCTTAAATTTATTATTTTTTTTACTAAGTTTATGTCTAATATATTTTTGTCTTCCTTTCTACTACTATTTTAACGTTTTAATAATAATGTTTCGTTTTCTTTTTAGATAGTTTAACTTTAACTTGTTCCCATTTATATTTATTCTAATTATTTAAGCTTTTCTTTAATAAATTTCTCCCTTTTTTTATTATAATATATTTATACATATTAATGTCAACTACATCATTTTTCAATTACATTATTTCATTTCTAAATTTAACTTAACTCTCAGATAATATTTTTATTTTTTAGCCTTGTTAAATATGTATTCCGTCCATCCCAATCTTTTATTTATTTAAATTATTAATACTTTAACACCATGTTACTTATTTTAATCATTATTTAATTATTTAATATTATTAATTTGTTTAATATTTTTATCTTTAATTTCCTGTTCTTTTATGTTTTCTATCTCTTCAATTAAATTTAGTTGATTTTCTTTCTTAAATTTCTTTTTAAACATTTATAAAATATAATCTATAAAAAATATAATAATAGAATATAAATTAAAAATATTTTTTATTTCATTTTTTTAACATTCTCATATTTTATCTAACTATTTAAGGTATTCCATCAATAATATCAAATTCAATCCCCTTAAATAAATATTTTTCAAAATACAAGATTTTTAGAGTACAATTTATTTTTTTCTTTATCATAAATTAGTCTATCTTTACTTATGGGACAACAAATAAAATCCAGAATTTTTGGATCAAAGTCTCTCTGTTTTTTATTAATGTTACACAAATTGAACTTAATTTTGCTTATTTACTTTAACATATAAATAATTTAATATAAAATTAATGATAAATATATTTGTATATCAATTCTATTTTTATTAAATTTAATTAAGTAAGATCTAGCTTTCAAGATCGTTGTATAGAAATTTTTACTAAAAAATATTTTAATTTTCTTAGAAATAAATAAATATTTATTAATACATTATTATATTTAGTTTTAATAATTTTCAATTAAAAGCTAAAAATTAGTTATTTTTTAATTTAAAAACTTAATTTGTTTGATTAAATAAGTTTTATCAGGCGAACAGTTTACTTTTTTAATAATTTCATTTTTATTATCTCTTACAACTTTTTCTTTTTATTAAATTTAATTAGAATAAAAAAAAGAGTTTTAATTTATAATATTATTTTTATCTTCAATCTTTACTTTTTTTTATGTTTGATCTTATATTATTTTTTAATCATAACAAATATCTTTAAATTATTATTTTATTTAATTATTTTATAAATTAATATTTATTTATTCTTAATTTATTAATTTTGCTTGTAATTCTGATATTAATAATTCTTGTTGGTTTAATTAATTATTTTTTTATATTATTTAACTATAATATTTCTATTTTTCCTCTATAATTTATTATTTTTCATCAAGTTCTTTTGTATTTAATATAATTTAATTATTAGATTTATTTTTTTCATCAAATTATTATTTGAATTAAAAATTTTGATTTTATTATTTTATATTATTTAATGATATATTTTCTTTATTATTATCATTTTATATTATTTCTGCTTCTTTAATATCTTGCTTTGATTTTATTTCCTTATATTTTTATTCTAAAACTTAAAAATTATTTATCTCCTTTTATAAATTTTGTTTTAAAATTTAATTTTGTTATATTAAATCATCCTTTTCATAAATTAATAGATTATTTAAATCTTTATATTTTAATATTTCAATATTTTAAGACTTAATTTATAAAGAAACAGCTTAACTAATTTAATCATTATTTATTTAATTTTATTTATCTTATTATTATTCTATATCATTTAATTTTTATTCAAATTTTTATAATTTTTCTTTTAATTATTTAATTTATAGTTTTTTTTATTAAATTTCATCAAAATTGGTTTATAAATTTTACAAATACAATTTATTTTAATTAATTAAGTTAGTATTTAATTATTTTAAATCTTAATATTTTAAATTATTCATTTAAACCTTGGATTGTAAATCATTTAAAATTTATTCTTTATCTTATAATTATTAATTTAATCAATTATTTTATTCATTTTTTTCAAAAATTTCTTATTGCAAATAAGTAATTTTAGATTATGAGTTTTAATATTAAGATTAAATTTCAATAAAAGAATCATTTAAAAATTAATCGCTTTACTAACTTTGATTGATATTTTATTTAATATCTGTTTTTATTTTTTAAGCTGTCAATCCAAATTTAATTGTATTAATACTTTCATTCAAATTTTCAGTGTTTATAGTACAAATCAGAACTGTTTTAGAATTTCCTGACAATTACTATTATAATAATCTAGTCAGCTTAGAATCTCAATAATTAATGAATTAACTTTTCTAACTCAATTTTAATATAACATTAGATAAAGCCAATAAACTCTTATTTATATTATTTCCTTCCCTTTTTATATATTATAATTAATTTATATTATAAAAATATTAATAAATACTTTAATCTTATTCCTTGAGTTTATGCTTTTTCCATAGCTTCACTACCAGCCAAATCTATTAAATTAATTGTAGAATATTTTATTGACTCTGATATATTTGTTTTGTTCCTACTTTCTATATTTAATCTAAAAATAGTGTGAGACCTACTTGATTAAGAATTACTCGCTGTTTCCCCAATTTTTCTACCTTATTCCCCCTTTTCACTATTATATTAATAAAGAATATTATTAATAATTATAATGATAATGATTTATAATTATAATTATGATAATATTAATAATGATATTAATTAATAATTATAGTGATAGTACTATAATTGCATTGCTTGATCGTAATTATTGACTTGTTGAATATTAAGACCTGGAATATGAATACCTTAATATTAGTTTTCTCTTAATTCAAGTGATGAGGATTATTAAGAATTAATTGATAATAAATCAATAATTTATTCATTATATATTTCAATATAACTAATCCTACATTCTGTCTGATACTTCTATACATTTATTTCTATTTAATTAAAAACTTCTTGAATAAATAATGGAATGAGTCCCATTTCTGATTTGCTTCCTTTCATGGTATGAGTTTTTCCTGAAGAAGTTTAACCGTAAGCAAAAATACAACCATTATAACCTTATAATGCCATTTCTATTATTGGCTATCCAATTTATTTATAAATATCAATGTTTTCAGTTTAATCATTGAAAATTTTCTCGAATCTATATATTTCTTTTGTTTTTTTATTTTCCAATTCGTTTTTATTGTTTAGTGTAATTTATGGTTCTTCAATTTAAGTATTCTTTGTTGGTTTTATACGCACACAAGTTATTAGGTTACTATTTATTTCCATTTTATTATTATTATTATTTTTCAGTTAATTATATTTTTTTCAAAATTTATAATATTTTTATCTGATATTTTACTAAATTTTATATTATTAATAGATATAATTTTAACAATAGAACATATAGTATATATTTTAATAAAAAATAATTAAAAAGATATGAAGAGTTATTTATTATTATTGCTGTTAGTAATCTAATTATGTATGATAAGAAATTAAAATATAAAAAATTAAACTAATAATTTAAATTCAAGTTAGGAATTAAATACAACTGGAATTGAAAAAGTAGTAAACTTCATACATGAATTAGAAAATAAAAAAACTTAACATTTAAAGAATAATTATTTTGCTCATAACGGTACATAGAATAGATTTAATGAAACTTAAATTAAATACTGCATTGCTGAATGTTTTGGATGTGAATATTTAATATTTATTTATATTAGCATTGAAAGGAATTCCAATGTTCATGAATAATGAAAAGACAAAGTTTGTTTGTTGTTAACCTAAAGAGGCAACAAATTATACAGGTTGTAAAAATTCAACCAAAAGTGAGTGTAAAGACGGATATGCTAATCCAAGATTCTTAAAGAATGCTACTTTCTATATTAAATATGCGGTTGACGTTTATTGGAATAGTTTGGGATCTATAGCTATATGATCATCTTATCATTATAAATAACCAATCAAATATAAATTTTATAATAATTAAAATTTATTAAATATTATTAATTCTATTCATAATAATAATTAAAATACAATAATTATTCAAAATATAATAATTATTGAAAATACAATAATAATTATTGAATATAAAATAATTATTAAATATATGTTAATAATAAAACATAAACTAGAATTATATGGGAAACATAGTCACAGATAAAATAAATAATTGTATAGGTTAATGATAAAAACTTTATGAGAATGGAGATTGATACATAGGAGAACTAGAAAACAATGAAAGAAATGGACATGGGAGGTATATTTACGAAAACGGAGATGAATATTTAGGATAATGGAAAGACGATAAAAAGAACGGGAAAGGAATTTAAATGTACAAGAATGGAGATAAATACGAAGGACAATTCATGAATGATAAAAGAACGGGAAACGGAAAATTATCACAAGTAGATGGATTATAATACATTGGAGATTGGGTACAAAACAAAAGAAAAGGAAAAGGTAGATAAGAATATTCTAATGGAAACATATATGAAGGAATGTGGAATCACGATATGAGACATGGTAAAGGACTTTACATGAAAAGAAATGGAGAGAAATATCAAGGAGATTGGGTAAAAGATAAAAGAAGTGGAAAAGGGTAAATCATTTACAAGGATGGCAGTATTTATATTGGAGATTTTGAAGAAAATAAAAGGCATGGTTATGGTTAGTTAAGTGAAATGGGAGGTAATTTATATTTCGGAGAGTGGTAATAAGATAAGATGAATGGAAAAGGTAAGTTCTATTTTAGGAATATTGAATAGCCTTTGGAGTAGGATGTTTATTATGGTGAGTTTTAAGATGGTTAGATGCATGGAAAGGGAACTTTTACTTATAAAGATGGTAGTGTATTGGAGGCATAGATGTATTAAGGGGTTATTCATGGAACTGCATTCATCATCAAGCCTGATAAAACATCTTGGAAATATTCTTATAATCACGGTTAATTGTTGAGCGAGATTAAGATCTGATTATATAATTTATTACTTTATTACTTTAAATATCATTATTATTATTATATTATAAACATCTCTTCAATTAAATTATCTTAATATTATTAATTAATGAAAAAATTAAATATCTAAAAACATATATTTAAACAATAATATAATAACTCTATAAATTCGAATAACTATTGGGAAAATTTTCCCAAATTTTGGTTTGGGAAATTTAACTAAACCTATTTTTAGGAAATTTTCTCAAAAAAATATCATGATACGTATATCTTATATTTATTCAATAAATTTTTATTTAAAATAAATTAATAATAATTAATAATTTTCTATGCTTAACAAATATATAATATATTAGTTATCTTATTAAATATTTGTAACATTTTTCATTTAAATGTAAAATGATAATAATTTTAATGCTATAAATGTTCAATTAAAAATAATCTTTTTTTGTTTTAATAATATTTTGATTAATAGTTAAATAAAATCATGTGCCAGTAAATATTTTATTCTTATCTAATGATTACATATATTATTTATTTAAAGAGCCTAATTAAATCTAATATAATTATTGATTTGAATTAATATTTCAAACAACAGCCTTTAAACAAGAGATGATTAGAATTTATGTCGATTGAATATAATAAATATTTTAGTAGATTAATTCATATTTTAAATTAAAATTAAACATACAAACATTAAAAGTATTTATTGAATTTAATATAAAAATATGATAATTACTTGATAATGATAATATGATAATAATTATAAAATAACAATCATGAATGAAGAGTTTATTTGAGATTTTTCATTTCGTTAGTGATATCACTAATAATAACATCTAAGCCAACCCTAACATTTTACTTCTTAATATCGTTATTGGGATTATACTAAATATCCTTATTAAGAGTCTTATCAATATACAATGGTTATAAAGGATTAATAACCTGATCCAATACATTCTAACTAGGATCATAATCAACATCAATAGAAGTAGTATGAATAGGGACTTACTTTTGATTGAGTACCTTCTCATATGTGGCTCTATTACCTTTCAAATCATAAACATACTCAATATTTTCATCCTTTCTGCCTACATAATCCACATCATTATAATGATTAGTCTTAAAATCTTTCCATAACTGTTCTTAAAAAGCAGTCTTAGCAACAGGAGTCATTATATCTGTAAATTATTATCCTTCCACATCTTCTTACATTTCTGGATACTCAGTGTGATTTTTATCCCCAATAAATGAATTTTTTATTACTCCTATTAATTTTTGTCGTCTAACTATTTTATCCTTCAAGTCATTTTTGCTATATTCGCTGATTCTTTAAACGTATTTAGCATCTTGCCAATTTTCATTCTCAAAATCGTTTTTGAATTTATTGTTAGTTAGTAATGTTCCTTTTAATTTTGTTAGGCTTATATTATCATTTATTCCATAAATAGGAGGAAGTGTTGTGCTTTTCTTTTGCTCTTTTTTTTCTTATGTAACTGTTGGATTGTTTGTCTAAACTTGTTTTAGTCTAAACTAATTATTTCCTTTTTATTTTATTTAATGTAATTTTTTTAACTGGTTATTTTTTTGATTTTGTTTTTATTATAATTATTATTAATCAAAATCATAAACTGCTTTATTGAATTCTTGATTATAATCACGATGTTTGTTTTCATATAAATTATTATTTATTTTTGTTCTTCTGTGATTATATTTTGGATGCACAGAAGCTATTAGTATAGCCAATAATATTATTTACAATTAATTAATCTTCATAAAGTCAATATTGATTATAATTAATTTATATAATAATTTATGAGTAATATGCAAATTTTTAGTATAATCATATTATTATAATTTTATTTAAAATATTATTAGATTTTGATAGATGTGGAAAATATTTACTGATTTTTATGCCACTGCAAAAAATAATGATAAATCTGAAATCAAATATCAGAAATATGAATAAAATCACAAGATGAAAAATAATGAAATTGATCATAGCATTAAATTAGATTAAGAACCAATAATAAATAATTATATTCAAGAAAAATGATGTAAATATGAGTTGCAACAATAAAAGTATTAATAAAAAATAGACAGTTAATTTTATTAAAGTATGTTAATTTGTGAAGAATAAGTTCAAAATAATAATTATAATTTGAATACGCTTTCTGATTTAATAGGTTATTATGGTTAATTAGTAGAGTATTATGATGAAAAAGGAGATATAATAGCAAATTATTTCATGGAAAAAATTTAGAATGTTTTGACTTTATAAAATTCATTGCAAATTATGCATTTGAAGTAAATAAGTCCTTTAAAATAAAAACAATCAGTATTAATATATATTTTATAAATAATTATTATATTATAAATTATTATTATATATTTATCTTATTATGATACTTAATAAAAATAAAGAGTGAGTTTATGATAAGTGATCAAAAGAAAAAAAGGGCATCAAAGATCAAAATGTTTTTTGAATATTAAGATAACACAAAATAACTGAATATATAGAAAAAAACTGATGATATTTTGAACCATTATAAACATTTACACATTCACAATGAATATGTAGTGCAAACTGATATAAATGATTAGATACAAAGTTTCAATTAAAAATTACAACTCAGAAGTACTAATAATTATTATTCTAAGAAAATAAAAAATTGAAGACTTGAAATAATTATGAAGATTTTAATAAAAGTAGCAGCTAATTTCAACTAAATGCTAATATTAATTTCATCAACCAATTCCACAATAATTCCACCAGCATTAATAATTATATTAATAATAATACCCAAAATCGTTAAAATATCCACAATTTTCAAATAGAAATCAAATAAGTCAACAAATAATGATATTTTTATTATTATTATTATCTTGTCTAATAAATATATTAAGTTATTATATTTATTTATTATAATTATCAATGGATACTAATTTATTTAATCTTATTATAAAATAAAGATATGAAGAACAAAGCATCATGCAAATAACTCCAAAAATGCATAAAAATATTAATTTTACTAAAAAAAACTTAAGAATATTTAAAAGAATAACTAGCTTTGTAAATAAATATTTTGATTATTAATAAATGAGATGGATTTTACAGGGAATAAATGATTAGATTAATTATGGGAATCAGGAATATGCAGATGATATATCTCAAAATATAGAAATAAAAATATTTTCCTAGAGTGAAATTGAAGGAAAAAAAAAATAAAAATAAATAAAATAAGAAGATGAAAATAATGATTGTGAAAGTTAAGAAAGTGATGATTTAAATGATAGTAAATCATCACATAACACCGAAAAAAGAACTTGGAGTTTAAGTTCATAAGAAAAGGAAGAGTGGATATAAACTGAGTACAATATTCATTACTATAATGAATATTAAATTAAATGGTTTAAAAAAAACTATTATGATAATCCTAAGTATTTACCAACTTAATTACAAAATCAAAATTATTAAATTAATTAAAATAATTAATGAAATTCACAAGTATTTTATTTTTATGAAATTTTATATTGTTTTCTGCATTATTTAATCATTTTATATTTTAAAATTCTTATTTTATAATTCAATCTAATTAATTTAATGTTCTTTTTCTTGGAATTCGTCTTATTGCAACTATTATATAGTCTGGATATCAACTTTCTTTTTTTGTAATAATATTTTTAGTTTTTATTACTCATACAATTTAAAAACTGAGTAATAATTTTGCTCCCATAATTATTATAAATTGCTAAATTAAACATCTATTTTATTTTTGTTTTCTTATATTTCTACATCTTTAATAAAATAATTTTGATAAAATAAATATGCTGATACTGAAAAATAAAATA
>Ga0315908_10000481_pt1 | contig 31468 bp, 30 predicted proteins | sample LakEriMetagenome_12_FD_203520 | JGI IMG/M metagenome (GOLD analysis project Ga0315908, IMG submission 203520) | Freshwater fungal communities from buoy surface, Lake Erie, Ohio, United States - Buoy 4 MA124 | ecosystem: Environmental > Aquatic > Freshwater > Lake > Lake biofilm | place: USA...
TCTCTGTCTGTGAGGCCCTGCGTGCTGGTGGTTTCGCTAATGAAGCTAAGGTGCAGATTGTTTGGGTTCCAAGCGATGAGTGCGATACACCAGAAGGAGCGAAGAAAGCTCTAGGCGACATTGATGCGATCTGCGTTCCAGGTGGTTTTGGTATTCGCGGGATCGAAGGCAAGTTAGGCGCACTCAAATTTGCCCGCGAGAACAAGATTCCTACATTGGGACTCTGCTTAGGTTTGCAATGCATGGTCATTGAGGCTGCGCGCAATCTTGCAGGAATAAAGGACGCAAACTCCGCAGAATTCTTGCCCGATAGTGGCACACACGTGATTGCAACGATGGATGATCAGAAAGAGATTGTTGCAGGCGGGGGCGACATGGGCGGCTCAATGCGCCTGGGTCTCTATAAAGCAACGCTGACTCCGGGTTCGATTGTCGCTGGTGTCTATGGTGCAAATGAAATTTCAGAGCGCCACCGTCACCGTTATGAAGTCAACAATCAATACCGTGAACAGATAGCCAAAGCTGGTTTGGTCTTCTCAGGAATGTTTAAAGATCGCGATCTCGTTGAATTCGTTGAACTGCCTCGTGAGGTTCATCCGTATTACGTGGGAACACAAGCTCACCCAGAGTTGCGTTCACGACCAACGCGACCACATCCACTCTTTGTGGGACTTATAGCAGCAGCGCTGGTGCACAAGGGCGCTTCCTAAATTACAGTTATGCAATGAAGTTCGAGGCAGCACGCAGTTCCTACCTTGATCAATTGCGGATTGAACGCGGACTATCGAGTAACTCGATCTCATCCTATGCTCGAGATCTCAACAAATTTGCTGAGTTCCTAGCCAATTCTCGTAAGGATTTCGCGCAACTGAGCCCGCAAGATCTCACAGATTTTGAAGTTTCATTGAAAGCTCGTGGCCTTGCACTCTCCAGCAGCAATCGAACGCTCTCTGCTGTGAAAGGTTTCTATAAATACGCAGGCCTTGAATTTGATATCTCTAACCCCACTCTGGAGATAGTCAGCGCGAAGATTGCACGGAAGTTGCCGAAAGCATTATCGGTTGATGAAGTAACCAAACTTATTGAGTCCGCAAAGCGAGAAGGAGATCCGATCTCTCTGCGTGATTTCGCAATCCTTGAACTTCTCTACTCATCAGGTGGGCGAGTCAGTGAAATAGTTGGCGTCAATACTTCAGATATTTCGATCTCACAGACTGCAGACGGTGGTGTCACAACCCTGAAATTGCGTGGAAAGGGTTCAAAAGAAAGGCTCGTGCCTCTGGGAAAGTTCGCAGTTTCAGCACTTGAAGATTACTTCACACGTACCAGACCCTCCCTAGCTGCGAAGAATTCAAAGTCAGAAGCTGCACTTTTCTTAAACTCTCGAGGCAAAAGACTTTCCAGGCAGAGTGCCTGGCAGATTGCTCTGGATGCAGCAGTTGCAACTGGCTTAGAAGGCAGAGTCTCCCCACACGTATTTAGACATTCTTATGCGACCCATTTACTTGATGGGGGAGCAGATATACGAGTGGTGCAGGAGTTATTGGGCCACTCTTCAGTGACAACAACGCAGATCTATACCTTGATTACTATCGATAAAGTGCGCGAGAGCTATAGCACCGCGCACCCTCGTGCTAAGTAGTTTTAGATTCCGCGAAGACGACGAGCAAGGATGCTCTGATCGCCCTTTGCTTCAAGGTCAGCGATAATCACAGCGATTGATTCGCGAACAATGCGACCACGATCGACTGCTAGTCCTAAATCACCACGGAGCATCAAACGTGCCTGATCAAGGTCGAAGAGTTCATCAGATGATAGGTAGACAGTGATTTTCTCTTCATGAAGTTCGCGACCGGATGGAGATTTCTCTGCAGCTGTGACGCGACGACGTGAGATTGTGCGCACACCTTTTTTGGTCTTCGGTGTTGCACTCTGTGTTACAGGTGTAACAGGTGCGGAAGTCTGAATAGGTTCTGCAACTTGGCGCACAGCGCTCAAGGCAGGTGTATTGGCGCGGAAGAGTTCATCCGCTCCTGGCAAGCTAGCTCTACGTGTCATCGTGCGCCTCCTCGGGCAATAAGTTCTCGGGCAAGACGGCGATAGGACTGAGCGCCTCCTGATGAAGATGCATATGCAGTGATGGGTTCACCTGCAACAGTAGTTTCAGCAAAACGAATTGTCTTGGCAATAATTGTTTCAAAGACATCTTCAGGATACTTCTCAAGGATTGCGGTTAAAACTTCTCGATTATGCAGAGTTTTGCGCTCATACATCGTGGCAAGAATGCCGACCAACTTCAGCTCTGGATTAAGGAAGCTGCGCACCTTATCGATATTGCCCTTGAGTTCAATAAAACCATGAAGTGCGAAGTATTCACACTGCAGAGGAACGATAACTTCATCAGATGCAACGAGGGCATTGATTGTTAATTGACCCATAGTTGGCTGGCAATCGATCAAGATCACATCGTATTCAGAGCGAAGACGGGCAAGTGCGCGCTTGAGATATTGCTGTCCGCCAATTTCAGCGCCCAGTGTCGTCTCAGCTGTTCCTAGGTCGCGGTTAGCGGGTAGGAAATCAAGGTTTGCAACGGATGATTTCAAAACAATCTCATCGATATTTGCAGTAGGTGTCATCAGTGCGTAATAGACAGTATTTTCAAGGGGGAGTGCATGTGCATTAACGCCAAGTCCGAGTGATAAACCACCTTGTGGATCGAAGTCGACAAGGAGAACGCGACGACCAAGTTCTGCGAGCGCAGCCCCTAAGTTAATTGTCGAAGTTGTCTTACCAACGCCACCTTTCTGGTTGAAGATAGAGATGACCTTTGCATCGCCATGTTCTGTCAGGGGTGCTGGGATAGGAAAATTCTTGGGAGTCTTACCAAGGAGGTTGGCGGTAGTTGCCACATCATCGTCAAATGTCGATTTAGCGTTCAAGCGAGAAACCTCTTTTCAGTTGTCGCGACTCTACGCGTAAAGCGCGACGAACTGCAAGTAAGACAAGTAAGGTTCGCTCGTGGAGAGTGTCGTCGCGCCTGAGGAAATTACCTCCGAGCAAGCAGAGTCAATTGCGCCAGAGAGCGCCTTTAGCGTCCACCTCGATAACTTTGATGGCCCCTTTGACCTGCTCTTACAGCTCATCTCACGCCACAAGATGGATATCACTGAGGTCTCACTCAGCATGGTCACCGATGAGTTCATCTCCTTTATCCGCTCCCTTGAAGCAAGCGGTGAAGGCTGGCGCCTAGATCAAGCAACTGAATTCCTTGTGATCGCTGCGACCCTGCTTGATCTCAAAGCAGCCCGACTACTTCCAAGCGGTGAGATTGAAGATGAGGAAGACCTAGCCCTTCTTGAGGCCAGAGATATTCTCTTCGCCCGCCTTCTCCAATATCGAGCCTTCAAGGAGATCGCGGCCTCCTTCCAGGACGCAATCGCTCTGGCAGATAAGTCATTCCCACGCGTGGTGGCCTTAGATCCAGCCCTTGCCTCACTCCTACCTGAAGTATTAATTGGCGTGGGCGCTGCCCGCTTCGCCGCTATCGCAGAGCGCGTGCTGACCCCTAAAGCTCCGCCACTGGTTGCCCTTGAGCACCTACATAGCGCCCTTGTGAGCGTGGCTGAGGAGTCAAAACTGGTCGTTGATGCCCTTCGCAAGGGTCGCACCCTCTCATTCCGTAACCTGATTCAAGGAGCAGATTCCACTCTCGTCGTCGTTGCCCGATTCTTAGCTCTGCTTGACCTCTATCGCCAAGGCGCTCTGCGTTTTGAGCAGGTCATAGCCCTCGGTGAGCTCCAAGTGAGCTGGATTGGCTCCGATGAGGGCGAAGTGATGGCCACAGATGAGTTCGATATTCCAGTTCTCCTAGAGGATTCTGAGCCTTCGGCCGAGATCTCTCATGAAAATAAGACAGAAGAGGAAGAAAATGTCTAATCCAGAGGTCGAGACTCCAGCCCTAGAGGTCGTCGAAGATAGCCAGTTATCGCATGTATTTGACCCAGCATCCCTTGCCCGCTCCATCGAAGCGATCTTGATGGTGGTGGATGAGCCGGTAACTGAGTTGACCTTGGCATCAGTTCTGCAAGTCACGGTCGATCAGGTCGTCGATGCTCTGGAAGCGCTTGTTCCAAGCTATGAGGACCGTGGATTTAGCCTGAAGGCGATCAATGGTGGATGGCGCTTTTATAGCCACCCCGATTGCAGCGCCGTGGTGGAGAAGTTTGTTCTAGATGGCCAGCAGAATCGCCTGACCCAAGCAGCCCTTGAGACCCTAGCTGTGATCGCATATCGCCAGCCTGTCTCCAGAGCTCGCGTCTCAGCAATCCGAGGCGTCAATGTCGAGGCAGTGATGAAGACTCTGATCACGCGAGGTCTGGTCGAGGAGTACGGTGTTGAAAATGAGACTGGCGCGATTCTCTATAAGACGACCAGCTACTTCCTTGAGCGCTTGGGGCTAAACTCCCTGACAGATTTGCCGCCACTTGCTCCTCATCTGCCTGATATCGATGGGCTAGATGAAATCCTCGATTCGCTTACTGACTAAGTAACGCCCTACACTTCTCGTCCAAGCCCTCGCGCATAGCGCTGGGGGAGTTGACTGTCGAGAATGGATAGCCACATGGCCGAAATGCGCCTTAATAAGATCATCGCCGACGCTGGAATCACCTCACGCCGCGGCGCAGACGAACTCATCATGGATGGTCGAGTTACCATCGATGGACATCAAGTACGAGAGCTCGGAGCCAAATTTGACCCTGATAAGGTCAAAGTAGCGGTAGATGGTGAGACAATAGTGCGCTCTTTGTCTAAGACTTATTTAGTACTTCATAAGCCTAGAGGCGTATTGTCAACGATGTTTGACCCAGAGGGTCGCCCTTCACTTGCGGACTTTATTGACCTTCGAACTGAGCGACTCTTCCACGTGGGCCGCCTAGATAAGGACTCTGAAGGGCTGATTTTGCTCACCAACGATGGAGATCTGACCTTTAGAGCCACGCACCCATCCTTTGGCCTAGAAAAGACATACATCATCGAATTCGATGGCAAGCTGCCAACCGGGGTGGATAAGGTCCTTCTCAAGGGGATCGAGTTAGAGGATGGGATGGGGCGTGTTCTGAACTTCAAGCACCTCTCACCCCAATGGATTGAGGTCACCATCCACGAAGGCAGATATCACATCATTCGTCGCCTTATGGAGGCCGTCGGTGTCGATGTCCTTCGATTGATCCGTACCAAGTTTGGACCGATCTCTTTGGGGGAGACGCTCGAGGGAAGATGGCGAGATCTCAATAGCGCTGAATTGATAAGCCTGCAAACAGCTTTAGATATAAAACCGTAAATCTATATTGGATATCTTTATTAATATATAGATATATCGACACAAGGAATATGGAAAGTTATGAATAGAGATTTATCGATATTGATTAGCCTAATTCGGGTCATTAGATATCGGTTTATCGATAATTATGATTCGGTCGAAAGCCACTGAAGATCGTGTAAGCGAAAACTAGAGTTTATGGAAAGCAAGAAGCTAACTTATAGATATATCGTCAAAACGTTAAATATATAGAACCGAGACTCGAAGCAGAAGGGTACGATTGCGCAATGTCAGTACGAGCGATCCGTGGGGCGACCCAAGTTACGGCCAATACAGCCGAGGCGATCACTGCTGCCACGCAAGAGCTCATTCTGGAGATTCTCGCTGTTAACTCTCTGACTCCCGATGATGTCATCTCAGTTCTCTTCACCTCAAGCCCAGATTTGGATGCAACCTTCCCGGCAGCTGCCGCTCGCTCAGTCGGCTTTGAGAGCACCCCTTTAATCTGCGCTGTTGAAATCGATGTCGCCGGAGCGCTAGCTCGCACCGTGCGCGTAATGGCACACGTTGAAACTGACCTTTCCAAGGCCGATATTGCTCATATCTACCTCCACGGAGCTAAGGCGCTTCGACGAGATATCGCTCAGTAGGCGCATTCTCATGACACTTTCCCACGTAAAAATCGTTGGATCCGGGCTTATTGGAACCTCCATTGGACTCGGTCTTGCGCTCAAAGGGGTAGGCATCACCATGTCTGACTCAGATTCCAGGGCGCAGGGTTTGGCGGAAGATCTAGTCAAGAGCCCTTCAACTGCTCCCATTGACCTGGTCATCTTTGCAACACCCATAGGAGCCCTCTCATCAGTCCTCAATGAGGAGTTTGCGGCCAACCCAAAGGCTGGATTTATAGATATCGGTTCTGTTAAGTCTAAAGTTAAGGTTGAGGTTTCATCATCTCAGCTTCCATTGAACCGTTTCCTTCCTTCCCATCCGATGGCAGGGCGAGAAGTTGGAGGCGCAGAGTCAGCTCGCGCCGATCTCTTCCAAGGTCGAGCATGGATCATCGATTCAGAAGGTGTGGATAGTGATGTCCAGGCTTCAGGGTCAGAGCTCATCGATCTTCTCGGGGGTCATCAGGTCAATCTTGATTCGACAGCTCATGACAAGGCAGTAGCCCTGGTCTCCCATCTTCCTCAGCTGGTCTCATCTCTACTAGCCAAGCAGCTCAATGGGGGAGAAGAGGGTTGGCTGGAATTGGCAGGAGCTGGTCTTCGCGATACCACGCGTATTGCAGGTTCTGATTCCAAGCTCTGGCGCGAGATCATCGCGGCAAATAGTCAGGCGCTATCTCCACTGTTGAAGGCGCTGCAAAGTGATCTGAACTCTCTGATCGCATCCCTTGAAGATCAAGAGGCTGTTGCTGATCTGATTCAGGCAGGGCAGAAGGGTCGAGCTCGCATTCCTGGAAAGCATGGCGGCAAAGCTCGTGCATATACATATCTACCGATTGTTATTGAAGATAAACCGGGTCAATTGGCGGCGCTCTTTGATGAGTGCGCAGATGCATCGGTCAACGTTGAAGATCTCACAATCGAACATAGTCCTGGGCAGTTCACTGGATTAATCACTCTTGCACTCTCTGATAGCGATGCCGCAACACTCTCAGAACACTTAAAGAGCAATGGTTGGAGCGTTCACGCACCACGCTCGTAGGTAATCACTGCAGTGATTACACAATAGAATTAACCAACTAAAGATGGGCTGTGAAAATGATTGTTGTCGCGCTAGATGGCCCCAGTGGCTCTGGCAAATCCAGCACATCTAAAGCAATTGCTATCCGCGCAGGATGGAATTACTTAGATACTGGTGCGCTCTATCGCGCGATGACTTTTCTTGCTTTATCGATAAAGAGTGAAAATCCAAAAGATATTATCGCAGCGGTTATTGATAAGCCGATTACCTTTATTTCAGATCCGCGTGAACCTAAAGTATTTCTCGACGGTAAAGATATTTCGAAAGAGATCCGTTCACATGAGGTCACCGAGAAGGTTTCTGTCATCAGCGCACTTCCTGAAGTACGAGCAGAACTTTTGACGCTACAGCGAGCAATTATTAAGAAGGCAGAACGCGGAATCGTTGTTGAAGGCCGCGATATTGGAACAGTTGTTTGTCCGGATGCAGCGCTAAAAATCTATTTAACAGCCGATATTTCAACTCGTGCCGATCGTCGTGATGCAGAGCTAGCTGATCAATCACTGGGCACGGAGGCTGTTGCTCAATCACTTGCAGCACGCGATGAGATTGATTCAACGCGCACTGTCTCACCTTTAGCCATGGCAACCGATGCGGTTCATATTGATTCCACAGAACTTACCTTAGAGGAGACTGCAGATCGCATCTGGGAGCTTTTGTCACAGCGTTCGTTACTCGGTCTTCCGATTGTAGCAATCTTGGGACGGCCTAACGTGGGTAAATCAACTTTAATCAATCGCTTTATTGGACGACGTGAAGCAATTGTGGAAGATACACCTGGTGTTACTCGCGATCGCGTTCAGTATGAATGCGAATGGGGTGGACGTCGATTTATCATTATGGACACGGGTGGGTGGGAATCAAAGCCTGATGGAATTTCTGTGCAGGTGAGTGCAGGTGCCGAACTCGCTATGGATGAGGCAGATGTTCTCTGCTTCGTCGTAGATGCTCAAGTGGGTGCACTGGATGAAGACGATATTTTGGTCCAGGAACTTCGCAAAGCGAAGAAGCCAACGATTCTTGTTGCAAATAAGGTGGATGGCGATAACGATGAATCGGACGCGCATGCGCTTTGGAATATTGGTTTAGGCGAGCCGCACTTTGTCTCTGCTCTGCACGGTCGCGGTAGTGGAGACTTGCTTGATGCGATTGTGAAAGAGATGCCTGAAGTTGGAGCAGCTCAAGTACAAGATGGTTACCGTCGTATTGCACTCATTGGCCGTCCTAATGTGGGCAAATCAAGTTTGTTCAATGCTCTAGCTGGAGAGAGCCGATCTATCGTCGATGATGTTGCGGGAACAACGCGCGATCCCATCGATGAACTCATTGAATTCGGTGGAAGTATCTGGCGCTTTGTTGATACGGCTGGGCTGAAAAAGAGAGCTAATCAGGCAAGTGGCACCGACTATTACGCAACCCTTCGCACCCAGACTGCTTTGGAGCGCTGTGAATGTGCTGTGGTTGTTCTCGATGCATCCGTTCCAATTTCTGAGCAAGATTTGCGCATCATCACCATGGTGGAAGAAGCTGGCAAGGCGATGGTCATTGTCATGAATAAGTGGGATCTAGTCGATGAAGATCGCCGCACACAATTGGATAAGGAAGTCGAGCGCCATCTGGATCAGGTGGAGTGGGCTCAGATTGTGAATGTGGCAGCAAAGACCGGATGGCACCGCGATCGCTTGGCACCAGCACTTCGCACATCCATTGATTCATGGGAACGTCGAGTGCCAACATCAAAGCTCAACTCATTCTTGGGAGCTCTCATCGGAGCAACCCCACCACCAGTTCGCGGTGGAAAGCAGCCTCGTGTCTACTACGCCACTCAAGCTGGCATTGCGCCACCAAAGTTTGTCGTCTTCTCATCGGGCTGGATCGAAGCTTCATATCGTAGATTTATCGAACGGCGCCTGCGCGAGGAGTTCAAATTCCCTGGCACGCCGGTCCAGGTGGCTATCCGCGTGAAGGAACGAGATAAGGAGCAGTAGGTGCTGACTATTCCGAATGCGCTTACCTTCTTGCGCTTCCTTGGCATTCCGCTCTTTATCTATCTCGCCTTAGATAAGCAGGCTGATGGCTGGGCAATTTTTGTATTGGCCGTTGGGGGAGCCACTGATTACTTCGATGGCAAGTTAGCGCGAGCGCTTAATCAGGAAACTAAATTTGGTGAAATAGCAGATCCGACCATTGATCGTCTCTACATCGCTGCAACCCTGGTCGTTCTCTACATCAGAGATGCGATTCCACTGTTGCTGATTGCAATCTTGGTTGCTCGCGATCTTGTGATGGCTCTCGTTGCACTCGTTCTGCAGCTCAAGGGTTTTGCTCCCTTAAAAGTTACCTACCTGGGCAAGGCTGCAACGTTTAATTTGCTCTATGCATTTCCGTTTTTACTCCTTGCCTTAAGTGATACTTGGTATGGAACAGGGGCGTTCATTTTCGGGTGGGCCTTTGCCATCTGGGGCGTTACTCTCTATGTGGGGACGGCGGTCGGATATTTCCGAACAGCGCTATCGACCATTACAGTTCGACCACACATCATCGAGGGCTAGTAGGAGCGCAATGTCTAATATTCCAGCCGATCTTCAATACACAAAAGAGCACGAGTGGGTTGCGCCAACGTCGACTGCCTTGCGCATCCGCATGGGTATCACTGATTACGCACAAGGTGCTCTCGGAGATATCGTCTATGTGCAGATGCCTAAGATCGGTGAAGCAGTTGTTGCCGATAAAGTCTGCGGAGAAGTTGAATCTACAAAGAGCGTCTCTGAAATCTTCGCACCTGTTACAGGAACCGTCGTCGGTATCAATGATGCTTTGGTCAACGCACCAGAGCTGATTAACTCAGATCCTTACGGTGCTGGCTGGCTTGTTGAGATTGAGGTCCCAGCCCTACCTTCTGGCTTGCTTTCAGCGGCCGAATATGGAGCGATTACAGCCTAAATCCCGGCTTGATTTATCTTTTTTAACTCTCTAGTGTCACCCTTAAGTTGACGTCCAAAGTCGAGGACGTTTTTAGGTGAGGGAGAGTCTCATGGCAGCACTTGATGCAGACCGCGAACTCACCAGCACACTCCACCTCGGCCTTCGCTCTGTTGTCGGCAATTCCCCAGCCGATGTCATCAGCGATCTCTTGACCCAAGCCACAGATGAAGAGCGCAGCGTTATCGAAGGCGTTCTAGCAGGAGATGCCAACTCTGCGATGGTCATCATCCATCGTGGTGCTCAGAAAGGATCACGCTTTCTTATCTCATCTGAGGGCGTATCCATCGGGCGCGCAACAGATAGCTCGATCTTTCTCGATGATGTCACTGTTTCTCGTAAACATGCATCGATTGAAAAGACTGGAAAGCACTTCACCTTCAAAGACTCTGGAAGTTTGAATGGTTCATATGTCAACAACGAGTCCGTTACTGAGAAAGTTCTTATCTCAGGGGATGCAATACAAATTGGAAAATTTCATCTGCTCTTTATCGGCAGTAAACTCATAGGGGAGAACTAAGTTGAGCGTTCCAGCACGGGCATATTTAAGTATTGGTGAAGTACTCACTAAGTTGCGTGGAGACTTTGCAGATATCACTATCTCCAAGATCCGCTTCCTCGAATCAGAAGGTCTCATTGAGCCACAGCGCACACCTTCTGGATATCGCAAATTTACGACCACAGACCTTGATCGCCTTCGTTATGTTCTCCTAGCTCAACGCGATCAGTACTTGCCACTCAAGGTTATTAAAGAGAATCTCGATGCACTCGATCGTGGCTTACAGCCAGCAGCTCAAGGGGGAGTGCCCACACCTCGTCCGACCCTCGGCCTTGCAACCATTGATGGGGAGTTCGCACCAGCTGCTTTCGCAGAACAATCCGAGATGCGTCTATCTCGCGAAGAGCTATTGAAGGCATCTGGCCTTGTCGATGGACAACTCGTTGAACTTGAATCCTTTGGGCTGATCACCATTCGTGGTCGCCACTATGACGGTGACGCACTCGCTGTTGCTAAGTCGGTCGCAGAGATGGCTGGCTTTGGAATTGAACCTCGCCACCTGCGCTCCTTTAAGTCAGCAGCCGATCGTGAGATTGGTCTGATTGAACAAGTGATCACACCTTTTACGCGACAGAAGAGCAGCGAAGCTAAGGCTCGCGCCGAGGAAGTGCAGAAAGAGATTGCATCTCTCTCCGTTCGACTTCATGCAGCTCTTGTCCGCGGTGGCTTAAACCGTCTTCGCTAACCAAAGACTCTAGGTAGAAATCGTGTTGGTCCAAGTAGAAGTAGTTGGCGTTCGCATTGAGATGCCCTCTAATCAGCCGATAGTTCTTCTCAAGGAGATTGATGGAACTCGCTTTCTGCCTATCTGGGTCGGAGCAGTGGAGGCGACTGCGATCGCCTTTGCTCAACAGGGCCTTGAAGCTCAGCGCCCATTGACTCACGATCTCATTCGCGATCTCTTAGAGCAGTTAGACACAACCCTGACAAGTGTCCACATCACCTCCATCAAAGATGGGGTCTTCTACGCAGATTTATTGTTGCGCAATAGCGCCGGCGCGCTAGAGCCTCTCTCGGTTCGCCCATCAGATGCCATTGCTGTGGCCCTTCGGACCAAGAGCAACATCATGGTCAGTAGTGAACTCCTTGATGAGGTCGGAATTGATATCCCAGAGCAGATCGCCAACGAGGTCTCGGCTGCGGGGGACCAAGAGCTGGAAGCCTTCCGAGAGTTCCTTGACGGCATTAACCCCGAGGATTTCGCTGGATAGAGCGTGAAAGTCTTAACCTCAAGTAGAGGTTAGGTTCGTGTCGCTCTCTCATTTCTACCCTGTGCGGGCGTAGCCTTAGTGCAACCCCACTACGTGAAAGCGAGCCCCCTCTCGTGACAGATCAAGAATTTGAAATTGGTTACCGCGGCGCAACTGCTTGTTCTGCTGCCGGAATTTCTTATCGTCAATTAGATTATTGGGCACGTACTGGTTTAGTAGAGCCATCAATTCGCACTGCGACAGGTTCAGGAAGCGCACGTCTCTATGGCTTTCGCGACATTCTCGTTCTCAAGATTGTAAAGCGTCTTCTTGATGCTGGAGTATCGCTTCAAAATATTCGCACAGCCGTTAACCATCTTCGCAGTCGTGGTGTGACAGAGCTAGAGCGCATTACCTTAATGAGTGATGGCGCTTCTATCTATGAATGTGCAAGCCCCGATGAAATTATCGATCTCCTTGCAGGTGGCCAAGGAGTCTTCGGTATCGCTGTCGGCAAGGTCTGGCATGAGGTGGAAGGTTCACTTGCTTCGCTTCAAGGTGAAGTCAATGGTGAGGCCGTGGGTGGGGAAAATAACGATGAACTCTCTATGCGTCGAAAGGCGAAAGGCGCCTAACACTTCTATATTTCTCTCCTAGCGTGCCAGTGGGCACCATGTGCGGGGGAGTAGTTCGTTGAGTAACTATCAGGACTTCGAAGATCGTCATATCGGTCCATCGGCATCTGATGAATCAGAGATGCTCGGCGTCTTGGGGTACTCCGATATCAAGAAATTCATCGCCGATGTCGTTCCTGAAAATATTCACATTGCCAAGCAACTCAAAGATGTTCTGGATGGCCCCAAGAGTGAAGTAGAAGTTATTGCAGAGCTTCGTGAGATTGCGGCGCAGAATGAAGTCTTCACCTCTCTTATCGGTAGTGGTTACTACGGAACCATCACTCCACCTGTTATCAAACGAAATGTTTTAGAAAACCCTGCTTGGTATACCGCATACACGCCATACCAGCCTGAAATCTCACAAGGTCGCTTAGAGGCGCTCTTTGCATTCCAAACAGTGATCTGCGATATGACAGCCCTTGCACTTTCAAATGCTTCGATGCTTGATGAAGGAACAGCGGCAGCGGAGGCAATGACACTAGCACGCCGCAGCTCGAAGGTTTCAGATGATGCAATATTCCTTATCGATAAAGGAGTTCACACACAGACGAAAGCTGTCGTTGCAACGCGTGCGAAGCCACTTGGGATCACTGTTCTCGAGGTAGATGCTCTGTCAATTCCAGCGGGCACCGCATACTTCGGATTACTTCTTCAGTATCCAGATGCAACAGGTGCAATCGTTGATTACTCCAAGGTTGCCGATGCAGCTCACGAAGAAGGAGCACTCGTCATCGCTGCAACAGATCTTCTTGCACTCACACTTCTTAAAGCTCCAGGGGAGTGGGGCGCAGATATTGCAGTGGGTACTGCTCAGCGCTTTGGAGTTCCCATGGGCTTTGGCGGACCACATGCAGGGTTTATGGCGGTGCGCACGGGACTTGAGCGCTCTCTTCCAGGTCGACTCGTGGGCCAGAGCGTTGATGCACATGGAAATCCGGCATTTCGCTTAGCTCTGCAGACTCGTGAGCAACATATTCGCCGTGATAAAGCGACTAGTAATATCTGTACGGCGCAGGTTCTTCTTGCCAACATGAGCGCTTTCTATGCGATGTGGCATGGACCTGCAGGACTTACTCGCATTGCAGAGCGCATCCATAACTATGCAGCCCAACTTGCAACAGTTGTCGATACAACCAATAAGAGCTACTTCGACACCCTGACGATCAAGGTTGCAGATGCATCCGCCATTCACACCAAAGCTAAGTCACTTAAAATCAATCTTGGAATAGTCGACGCACACCATGTTCGTATCTCCTTCGATGAAACGATTACTGAGTCGATATTTGCATCCATCTCCACAATCTTTGATGTGAAGGTCGCACCAGCCCAGGGCAGTGGTATTGCAACAGCTGTGAAGCGAACTTCAACTTTCTTGCAGCATCCAGTCTTTAATACCTATTTCTCAGAGACATCCATGCTTCGTTACTTGCGCACACTTGCAGATCGCGACCTAGCGCTGGATCGCACGATGATTCCACTGGGTTCTTGCACGATGAAACTCAATGCAACAACGGAGATGGAAGCGGTCACATGGCCAGAGTTTGCATCCCTTCATCCCTTTGCTCCAGCAGAGCAGACACGTGGCTCACGACTTCTGATTGACCAGCTCTCCAAGTGGCTTGTTGAGATCACCGGCTATGACGCAGTCTCTCTACAACCTAATGCTGGAAGCCAGGGGGAGTTTGCAGGCCTACTTGCAATCCGTAATTATCACGACTCTCGTGGCGATGAAGCTCGCACCATCTGCCTGATTCCATCGAGTGCTCACGGCACTAATGCAGCAAGTGCTGTGATGGCAGGCATGAAGGTTGTGGTCATCGAGTGTGATGAGGCAGGAAACGTCAGCCTAGATGATTTGAAGGCCAAGATTGCAGAATATGGTGCATCTCTTGCAGCTCTCATGGTCACCTACCCATCAACACATGGCGTCTTCGAATCTGCGATCTCTGAAATCTGCGCACTCGTCCATGATGCAGGCGGTCAGGTATATGTTGATGGTGCAAATCTCAATGCACTCGTTGGAACAGCGCAGCCTGGAAAATTTGGCGCAGATGTTTCACACCTTAATTTGCATAAAACATTCTGCATCCCTCACGGTGGTGGGGGACCAGGTGTTGGGCCAGTAATCGCGAAAGCTCATCTAGCGCCATTCCTTCCGAATCATCCACTCGATGCACTCGCTGGTCCTGCTACAGGACCTGGTCCTATTTCGGCCGCACCATTTGGTTCTGCAAGTATCTTGCCGATTTCATGGGCATACATACGACTTATGGGGGGAGAGGGCCTGACGCATGCAACGGAGGTTGCAATCCTCAATGCCAATTACATGGCATATCGTCTTAAAGACTCTTATCCAATCCTCTACACAGGCAATAAGGGACTTGTCGCACACGAGTGCATCTTGGATGTTCGTGAGATCACCAAGGAATCGGGTGTGACAGTTGATGACATTGCAAAGCGTTTGATGGACTTTGGCTTCCATGCACCGACGATGTCATTTCCAGTCGCCGGCACCTTGATGATTGAGCCAACAGAGTCGGAGGATATTCTTGAGATGAATCGCTTTATAGATGCGATGATCGCTATCCGCTATGAGATTTCAGAAATCGTCGACGGCAAGATTGCCGTTGAGGATTCAGCGCTGCGCCATGCACCTCACACCATTGGTACGATTGCAGCGACAACGTGGGAGAGAAGCTATCCACGCGAGCGTGCAGCCTTCCCAGCCACCCTGACAGGCCTTATTCCAGGTGAATTGATTGGGATGAAGGGTAAGTATTGGCCGACTACAGGGCGTATTGATGGGGCATATGGGGATAGAAACCTCGTCTGCTCCTGCCCACCGATAGAGGCCTTTGCCTAATCTTTCTTACTTTACATAATGTAACTTATCGGCGTTAGGCCGTAAGCGTCTAGCAAAGCCCCACAAGGTTGTCTGCCACAGAGCTTCAATCACAATCGCTCTGCTCATTTTAGAAACTCCATTGATGCGTTCGACAAAGGTAATAGGAACTTCGATCATCGCAGCTGCCGCAAGTTCAGATGCCATAGCCATTTCGATTTGAAAACAATAACCAGTTGCTGTCATATCTTTCAGATTCAACTTCTCCAGTAGTTGCGAGCTATAGACGCGAAATCCACCGGTCAGATCATTGAGTGGAATCCCGAGTGCAATACGTGCGTATTTAGTTCCTGATTTCGATAGTAATTGTCTACTTTTTGGCCAGTTAACAACTGAACCACCTGGCATCCAGCGAGTTCCTAAAGTAATCGAAACTGGTGCATCCGTAGCATCGATCATTGCAGGAAGGTCCGCAACGCGATGGGAACCATCTGCGTCCATAGTTACGATCTTTGAATACTTTTTCATGGGTAAGACATGAGCAAAACCTGCCCGATATGCAGCACCTAGTCCTGCTTTTCCGGGACGACGCAAGACGCTCACCCAAGGCAAATTCATAGAGTCGACAATATCTGCCGTCTTATCGGGTGAATTGTCATCGAGTACCACGACATCGAAATCACGCGTGTTATGTAAAATCGATAATGAGTTCAGCAATTCAACAATCGCAATAGATTCGTTATAGGTGGGGATAAGTATCACTGGTTTCATCAAATCCCCCTCTACCAACCCAGCGCTGATATTAATCTATCAACGCTTGCTCCAAGACCATATTCATCTTTCATCTGATAAATAGCAGATAAATCATCGGGTCTTTTTGGCATTGCAATATCCATCTGTGGGATGGCAACATCCTTAGCGCAGTGAACCAAAGTTGGTGCAATCTTGAGGTAATCAGCGCCATCGATGATCTTCTTGGCAAGAGATTTGGTAAGTGCTTCATGTTCACCCTTGGCACCAGCTAGCGCCTCGTCCACGGTCGCGAAATGATTTGCGATCAATGCCGCCCCTTTTTCACCAATACCGCGGACTCCAGGTAAACCATCGGATGGATCTCCACGGAACATGGCAAAGAGTGCATACCTATCCCCCGGGATTCCATATTTTTCTGCGACCCACTTGATATCAACTAAATCATGTTGAGAAATACCACGAGCAAGATAAACAACCTTGACATCGCGTTTATCATCCACGAGCTGGAAGAGGTCCCTATCCCCCGTTACTACGCGGATAGGCCCCTTCTCTTTCACAGCAAAGGTCGCCATGACATCATCTGCCTCATAATCATCAACTCCGAGCATCGGTATCCCGAATGCATCGAGTAGATCGAGTAATACTGGAATTTGTGGGGTCAGAGTTTCTGGCTCTTCCTCTTCATCACTCTCATCTTCAAGTCGATTCGCCTTGTAATCAGGGAAGAGATCCACGCGCCATGAGGGACGCCAATCTCCCTCGATGCAGGCAACGATGCGATTAGGTGAATACATACCAATCAAGCGAGCTGTCATATCCAGATATCCACGGATTGCATTGACTGGCATGCCTGAAGGAGACAAAAGTGTGTCAGGCATTCCGTAATAGGCGCGATACCAAAGGGATGCGCTATCTAAGAGCATCAGTGTCATAGATCGCCCAACATATATGAAATCACGCCTCTATCCAAACGTTTAATACCTTCTCGACATGCAGGACGCAACTCTTCTGCCGCTCCACCAATCTGCGTCAGCAAATCGATGAGCTGTTTAATGCTTCGAACGAAATCTCCAACGGTCATATCGGTCCCCTTAAGAACACTTGTTAAGGAGTGTCCATTTGACCAACGGTATGAGGCGTAACAGAAACCAAAATCAGGTTCGCGCTGCGTCTTTACATCAAATTGATTTTCAATTGCTTCAAGCTCTATCCAAATCTTTGACACAGCAACAAGCGCGTTACCCACATTGTCATTGGGCATCTTTGGTGCGTAGGCCTCAGATCCACGGCCTTGGTAGATCATCGCCGAAGCTACTGAGAGAAGTTCTGCTGGGGTGAGCGAATCAAAGACACCACGACGAATCGATTCGGTGAGTAAAAGGTCAGATTCAGCAAATATCTTGGCAAGAATCTTGCCCTGTTCAAGCGGCTTCTCACCTTCGATATATCCAAGATGGGTAAGAACATCGCAGATGCGGTCAAATGTCTTTGCAATAACGTGGGTGCGGTTTTCAACACGAGAGCGCAATCCATCAGATTCACGATTGAGACGGTCAGCTTTTTCAGCAAATCGAGCATGTGTTTCACGATCATTACACGCATGGCATGAATGTTGTCGAAGAGCGCGGCGCATTTGATCTAGCTCATTCTCCATCTTCACCCTCTGACGCTGGTCAATGCCGCGACGACCATCTCGCTTGCTAAGTAGACGCTCCATCTCTTTGATATCGATGCGCATGCGCGAGTAATCAGAGAAGTCACCCAGATGACATTGCGCAGACTCTGTGAGCTCAGCTGCTGCAGAATTGTTCTTCTTGATCTGTCGAACTAGACCCACAACTGCTCTATCTGCCTGGAACTGAGCGAAGGAAGATTCCAAACTTCCGTGGGCTCTCTCTCGACCAAATCGTGCGATGAGGTTGATAGACATGTTGTATGTCGGAGTAAAGGATGAACGCAGTGGGTATGTTCGAGTCGATGCAAGACCTGCAGCAGTAGCTGAATCAACTGTTGGGGACCATTGCACAACGGCATTACCTTCAATATCGATACCGCGACGCCCAGCACGACCTGTGAGTTGTGTGTACTCCCCCGGCGTTATGGAGACGTGAGCTTCACCATTCCATTTGGTGAGTTTCTCAAGGACAACTGTGCGAGCTGGCATATTGATTCCAAGTGCAAGTGTCTCTGTCGCAAAGACAGCTTTAACAAGACCTCGCTTGAAGAGATCTTCCACAGCGCCCTTAAAACTCGGAAGCAAACCTGCATGGTGAGCTGCCACTCCCCGCTCGAGTGCAATCAGCCAATCGCGATAACCCAGAACTTCAAGGTCTTCCTCAGCAAGATTCTGGGTGTATCTGGCAGCCGTTGCTGCGATCTCAACTCGCTCTTCTGTAGTTGTCAATTTCAAGCCAGCTGCAAGACATTGCTTCACAGCCGCATCGCAACCAGCACGAGAGAAGATGAATGTGATTGCAGGAAGGAGATTCTCTCGCTGCAACTTCTCAATAATGTCGGGTCGCGTGAGTCTGTTATCGCCATCGCCAAATCTTTCCCGTCGATGACGTGGTGTGCGCACCTGACGCATAGCCTCGCGTTCTAGCCCCAAAATCTCCGGATTGATACGCCCTTGTTCGCGGAATAAATCAACTAAGCGATCTCCGATAAGTACATGCTGATAGAGCGGGATCGGGCGAACTTCGGAGACGATTACTTCAGTAGAGCCTCGTACCTCACCGAGCCAATCGCCGAATTCCTCCGCATTAGAAACTGTCGCTGAAAGTGAAATTACCTGGACACTCTCCATCAGGTGAATGAGAACTTCTTCCCACACGGCGCCTCGTGACTTATCAGCAAGGTAATGGACTTCATCCATAACCACTGAGCCGAGGTTTTTAAGCGTGCTGGAGTTCGCATACAACATATTGCGCAGAACTTCGGTAGTCATAACCAATACATCTGCCTCTGAGTTGATGTTTGTATCTCCTGTCAGAAGACCTACTCGATCTTCACCGAAGCGTTCTACAAACTCTTGAAACTTTTGATTCGAAAGTGCCTTGATCGGAGTTGTGTAGAAGCACTTCTTTCCTTGAGCAAGAGCACTGAAAGCTGCAAACTCACCGACCACGGTCTTTCCGGCCCCTGTAGGAGCCGCCACAAGCACGCCTTTTCCATCTTCCACTGCTTGGCAGGCTGCAATCTGGAAGTCATCAAAACCGAAATCAAATTGTTCGATGAATTCGATTGTCAGTGGATGCTTGCCACGTAACTTCGCGGCAGCAAATCGCTCTGCAGGAGATGTCATAGCGCCCACGTTAATCCAGCTTCGCGCACGCACTCAGCCGATATGGGCGCCGGGCCTATACGTTCACCATCTGCATAGGCAATTGCATTGGCAACCAGAGTAATTCGCTTGGTGCGCATGATCTTTACTTGCGGATGAGTGATGTGAGAGCCTGAATAGACCTTAGGAAATACCTTAAGGAATTCAATTTTCGATACCGGCTCTAGAATCATGACGTCAAAGAGTCCATCATGCATCTGTGCCTGGGGGCAGACATACATCCCGCCCCCATAGGAGCGGCCATTGCCTATAGCGATCAACATTGCTTTAGTGGTAAATGAATGAGTATCGACTGTGATTTCATACTCTAGCGGCTTGAATTTTGGCAGCTCCATTGCAATTGCAACGTTATATCGCTGCGGTCCTTTTGGCCACGAGAGTGAGTTGGCTTTCTCATTGACTACAGAGTCAAAACCGGTGGAGAGAATGGCGGCAAACCATTCGGAATCCACGTTGCCCAAATCAATCGGTGCAGGTGGAACCGATATCACTCTCTCTAAGTAGCCATCGATATCATCGAGAGACCACCCAAGTGAACGAACGATGTCGTTACCTGTACCAGCGGGCATTACTGCAAAGGGAATATTTCGAGGGACTGCCAATTGGAGAATTAAATGTGCAAGTCCGTCTCCCCCAACACTCACAACTCCTTCGCACGGTTGTGAATCGAGGAATTTTTCGAGCGAAGTTCTCAAATCATCAGCGCTGTGGCCAGAGAAAACTTGATAATCAAGAGTACGTGCTGCGAAGAAAGAGACGACTTTCTCCCCTACTGCGATACCTCTACCGTGCCCCGAGGTTGGATTTATTGCTATCGCCCACATGGGCCGACCCTATCGGCTATTCGGTAATTGGGGACGGCGCTGCAATCTTGGTGCTGCCGGTTTCTATGCTTTCCGCTTTTCTATCACGCCTCATATCAACAAGGACGGCGATTCCACCTGCCATGAAATATAGGAAGATTAAAGGTGAAGATAGTAGAACCATACTCATTGGATCCGCTGTTGGTGAGAGAGCTGCGACAGCAAAAAAGATCGAGAATACCCACGCGCGCCACGGTTTAAGGATGGTGCGTCCTCTTAGGAATCCAATCAGATTAAAGGTGAGTAGGAATATGGGAAGTTCAAAGGCGAGGCCAACAAACAAGATTATTCGCAATACGAAATCGAGGTAATCATCAAAGCGGACCAGGTTACTCACCGCACCTGGTGTAAAACCTAAGAGCGCTTTTATCGCAACGGGCAGAATCAAGTAACCAAGAGTTGCGCCCATCATAAAGAATGGGGTTGCGGCTGTGACAAAGAGAACGCTATTGCGCTTCTCTTTTCTATGAAGTGCAGGGGCAATGAAGGCCCAAAGTTGATAGAGCCAGAATGGAGCCGAGACTATTACGGCAGTCATGAGAGCTACCTTGATCTGCAGATCTAGTGGACCCAGGACGCCGCTAATATAGAGAGCGCCACAACTGGCAGCTCCTGAAGCTTGAGCTTCGCGCAAGTCGCATACAGGTTTGGCTAAGGTAACGATGATTGAATTATAGAAATACCATCCCCCACCAAATGCCACGGCAATCGCAAGTGCCGAACTAAGAACTCGTTTCCTGAGTTCTCGTAAGTGGTCGATGAGCGGCATCTGTCCTGTTGGTGAAGATGCCATCGGATTACTTCTCTTTTTTGCCGTCTTCTTCAATTACAGAATCGTCGGCCTTCATCTCTTTCATCTCACTCTTAAAGATTCGCATTGAGCGGCCGAGAGAACGGGCAGAATCAGGAAGACGCTTTGCGCCGAAAAGGACCAGCACAACAATAAGCAGGATGACGATTTCTCTTGGGCCTAAATTCATAGTGCGAACTCCTTAACGTGAGATTTGACCATAGATTACACCAGGTATCTTTGAATGGGTAGGCGAGGAATTTACCCCTCATAACGATTGAGTATCGTTTCCGCTCTTTCAGCGATTTCACTTCGGATCTCCGCTGGAGATAGTAGTTCGACTGCCCCACCGGACGCCAAGACAGATCTTGCAATCCAATGTTGCGAGAATGACGATGATTTGAAGACTGTCCCGGCTTCCAGGTTGGACTCCTCAAAACGTTCAACCACATCTCTAGTTGGCCTAACAACCTTTACCTCAAAGCGAATCTTCTCGGGATTAACGGGTGGCGTCGTGGAAGGCTTTTCAACTCCAGCGCTCTCTGCAGATTGAATTCTATCGATTCGAAAATGCCTGAAATCTTGCGCTGTGAAACAGTACGCATGCAGGTGCAAAGTTCCTTGACTCTCAAGAATCTCTATTGGGAGTACAACTCTTGATGATATTTCATCCTTATAGAGTGAGTGATACGAAATCTTGAGTCCACTGCGATGAGATATTGCTTGTCGCACCGTAGTAGTTACTTCATGACTGATGTCGCTGGAGGCAGATAGAGCAAGGGGAAGATTCACAAGGCGTGCAATGCGTTGTGAGAGAGAGGCAATTGCAGCAATCAAATCTTCTCTTTCTGTAGAGATTGAAGATCGCAGCACTTCTAAACCAAGTACGAGCGCGACACCCTCTTCGTGTGTGATTGATCTCGGTCTTGCAAGGGTCGGCGCATTTCTTATCGTCACATAACCAGATTCAAAATCAAGATCCATCAATTCGAGCGGTGTGTAGCCGGGAAGGCCACACATCCAGAGCGTGGTTAAATCGCTAATCATCTGATCGGTGGAGACTTCGAAAACTTTGGCCAAGTCAACAAGTGAGATACCTTGATGCGTATTGATATACGGAACCAGATCCAGCATGCGAGAAGTACGCTCTAGCGGGCTTGCGGTATTTCCTTGCACCTTCTTAGCCATGTGTTTTCACCAAGTCTTTGAGACCTGCAATGATGATTTCTCGCAGTTCAATCGGTGAGTGAACATAGACATCATCCCCATGCCAGAGGATTAACGCAGAGAGGGTCCTCATATCAAGGATTGGAATCTGTACTTGATCCCACTCACCTATCGAGTTCGTTGACGCTGCCAGAGCGCGAAGTGAAGTACCTTTTCCAAGGCGGATATCAATCACCGCTTGGGTGGCTATATCTCTTTCGAATAATCGTTGCGAGTCAAAGTTTTCAGGAGTTTCAAAATCCTTAGGTCCTTTTTTCACAGTGAAGCTTCCGATGACACGATCAAAACGGAAAGTACGAATCTCCTCGATGCTCTGATCCACTCCGGAGAAATACCAGAAGCCAGAACGTGTTAATAGGCCTATTGGAACTACGCTTCTGACTTCATCCGTCAGTTCGTAGTTCCGATAAGTGAATTCAAGAATCTGGTGTTCTGCGATAGCGCGCGTGATTATCGGAAGGTCTAGGCCACCATCAGTAAAGAAGGGTGTGGAGTCGGATATATTTTCCTCATCAACTGCAATCCCCAGCGAATTCAACTTCACCAGAGCTCGCTGCGCGGCATCATCGAGTGAAGCCCCTTGCCATGCTTGAGCCGCTAAGGATAAAAGAGAAATTTCAAGTGCTGTTACATCTCCAAGATCAAGTTGGTATCTTTCCTGCTTAATTCGATAACCAGCCTCATCGTTAAAGAGGGGGTCAAAGGAGCCGACTTCAATCTCTATGCCTAGTGAGCGAAGATCATCTTTATCTCGCTCGAACATTCTCTCTTTAGACTCAGAACTTCCTTCATATCCATCAATGGTTTTGAAGATTTCAGATTTAGTAATGAACCTCTTCGTTGCTAAGAGCGCAATGGTGAGATTAATGAGTCGCTCACTCTTCCGCGACACCATAGGCACCCTTTGCTGGACGGCGTCGGCGAGCTAGTACATCAACACCGGGTGCCATGCGACGGCTTTGGATAAGAAATCCTGTGTGACCGATCATTCGTTGCTGCGGGCGAACTGCAAGTCCTTCGTGATGCCAACCGCGAACTATTGTCTCTGAGCTCTCTGGTTCAGTGAAGTGACCATCTTCCTTTAACGCCTCTGCAGTTGCCGATAGTTGCGTGGTGGTTGCAACATATGCAAGAAATACTCCCCCGGGCCTTAAGACCTTTGCAGCCATTTCCACGCACTCCCACGGAGCTAACATGTCGAGAATGACGCGATCGAATGTGTTTGAGAATTCCTGTTCTTGCACTGACCCAACATCAAGACGCCAATTCTGTGGAGCGCTACCAAAATAGTTGGAAATATTTGCAGTTGCATTGTCGGCAAAATCTTGTCGTCGTTCGACTGAATGGACGGATCCCTCGGATCCCACCGCGCGCAATAGAGAAAGCGTGAGTGCACCGCTGCCAACGCCGGCCTCAAGAACACGTGCACCTGGGTAAATATCGGCAACTCCCACGATCATTGCAGCATCTTTCGGATACACAATCGTTGCACCCCGTGGCATCGAGAGAACATAATCTGCAAGAAGTGGAATGAATGCAGTGAATTTAAGTCCTGCAGTTGTACTCACAACGGAACCTTCAGGAAGACCGATCAAATCATCGTGAGTAATCCAACCCTTATGGGTGTGCCACTCTTTTCCAGGAGTGATGGTGAAGCTATAGAGCTTGCCTTTGGGGTCGGTGAGTTGAATTCGATCGCCGGCTTTGAAATACCCTGGATTAGACACATGCGCATCTTAGGTGAAAGTCGAGCTCGTGTCGGTACTGCGCTGTATCGTCTGCGAGATGGAACCGCTGCGCCTATCCCCGAGTCGTATGAACGATTTCACCAATTGTCCACAACTCTATAAATATCGGGCCATTGACCAACTTCCCGAGCCTCCCAGCATTGATGCCGAACGTGGCAAGTTGATTCATGCAGTTCTTGAAGATCTCTTCGAGCTTCCAGCGCAATCGCGAACTTTTGAATCCGCTCTCGAGTTACTGCCCAAGAAGTGGAGCGCTCAATTGGTGGGCACGCCAGAACTTGCTGCTCTCGTTCTCGATGAGAAGGAGTGGTTCGATCGCGCTCAATCACTTCTCACCAATTACTTCTCCCTGGAAAAACCTTCGACCTTCGAATCCACTTATCGCGAACTTCATCTTGAACGCGACATCTCCGATGAGATTTATCTACATGGATATGTCGATCGCCTAGACATTGCTCCTACCGGTGAAGTTCGCATCGTCGATTACAAGACCGGAAAATCACCTAAGCCTGGCTGGGAAGAGAAGGCGCTCTTTCAACTTCGCGTCTACGCACTTCTTTATTGGCAGAACGAAGGAGTACTCCCCCGCCTTCTTCAACTTATTTATCTCGGTGACTCTCGAATTGTGAAGAGCGAACCTAATGAGGCGCAATTGAAGTCGACTGAGAAGATTCTCAAAAATATAGGAGCCGAGATTCTCACCGCTATCGAGCAGAATGATTTTCCTACGAAGAAATCACGCCTCTGTGACTGGTGCTTCTTTAAAGCAATCTGCCCAGCCCATAACTAATTAGCGTTGAAGTACTTCGCCTCTGGGTGATGAACGATGATTGCAGATGTTGATTGCTCAGGGTGAAGTTGGAACTCCTCTGAAAGCTCAACGCCGATGCGTCCTGGTTCAAGGAGTTCACAGAGTTGGGTCTGTTGTTCAATGTCAGGACATGCGGGGTATCCGAATGAATAGCGGGAGCCGCGATAACCCTGGTCAAGAATTCCTTGCAGATCAGGTGAATCATCACCGCGAACAGCCATCTCTTCACGGATGCGTGCATGCCAATGCTCAGCTAAAGCTTCAGTGAGCTGAACAGAAAGACCATGAAGTTCCAGATAATCACGGTAGGCATCGGCTGCAAAGAGTTCATTGGCCGCTTTACTCACTGTATTACCCATTGTGACAACATGGAATGCAACGACATCCGTCTTGCCCGAATCCTTTGATGCAAAGAAGTCCGCAAGACATAATCGGCGATCACGCGATTGTCGTGGGAATGAGAATCGTGTCCGTTCTTTGCCCGCATCGGGGCCTTCGTGATGCAAAATAATCAAATCATTTCCTTCAGAGACGCATGGGAAGTATCCATACACAACTGCTGCCTCTAACCAACCATTAGATTGAACTTCATTGAGAAGCTTGCGAAGTCGAGGACGACCTTCTGTCTCTGCCATCGCTTCAAATTCACCACGGGCTCCTTTAAGACCCCACTGGCCCATAAAGAGTGCGCGCTCATCAAGCATCCCCACGTAATCAGCTAAAGGAATACCTTTGACGATTCGTGAACCAAAGAATGGAGCTTTTGGTATTCCAACATCTAGAGCAACATCACTGCGGACTGTATCCAGAGGGCGATCTTCATCCTTGCGCGAAACTGCCTGTACTTTGCGTTCGCGAAGCGCAGGAAGTGCCGCACCTTCATCACCGCGCTTCACTGCCATGATTGCATCCATCAGTCGCAAGCCTTCGAAGGCATCGCGCGCATAGCGAACTTCTCCTGGAAATATTGCTGCGAGATCTTGCTCAACATATGCGCGAGTAAGTGCTGCACCGCCTAGAACGACTGGCCACTTATCTGATAGGCCACGAGATGTGATCTCTTCCAAATTCTCTTTCATGATGACAGTAGATTTCACAAGAAGGCCTGACATACCGATGGCATCTACTTCGTTTTCAAGGGCAGCATCAATAATCTGGTTGATAGTCTGTTTGATGCCGATGTTAACAACTTGGTAACCGTTGTTAGAGAGAATAATGTCAACAAGATTCTTACCAATATCGTGCACATCGCCCTTAACGGTGGCTAGCAACATGCGGCCACGGCCAGCATCACCAGTCTTCTCCATATGTGGTTCCAGATAGGCAACTGCTGACTTCATCACTTCAGCGCTCTGCAGAACGAATGGAAGCTGCATTTCGCCTTTACCGAAGAGCTCACCCACGACCTTCATACCTTCAAGAAGATGCTCGTTAATGATCGCAAGTGGCGCGATTCCTTCCGTCATCGCGGTGTCGAGATCGTCAGAGAGACCGACCTTTTCTCCATCGATGATGCGGCGTTCAAGGCGCTGACGCAGTGGAAGGGCAGCCAGCTCTGATGCGCGAATATTGCGAGATGCTGCTAATTCAACGCCTTCAAAGAGTTGGAGGAACTCTTGGAGTGGGTCGTAGGTGCAATTCTCTCCATCGTATGTTCGACGGTCATAAATAAGGTCTAGTGCAACTTCTTTATGTCGAGCTTCAATTCGAGCCATAGGCATAATTTTCGATGGGTGAACAATCGCTGAATCAAGACCTGCTGCAACACATTCATGAAGAAATACCGAATTGAGCACTACGCGAGATGCAGGGTTGAGACCAAATGAAACGTTGCTCACGCCCAATGTGGTCTGCACACCAGGAAATTCAGTCTTAAGAGTCTTGATTGCACTAATGGTCTCTAATCCATCGCGACGAGTTTCCTCTTGCCCTGTTGCAATAGGAAATGTCAGAGTATCAATCAAGATATCGCCAACATTCATATTCCAGTTCTCTGTTAAGTCCTTGATAAGGCGACGAGATACTCGAAGCTTCCACTCGGCAGTGCGCGCCTGACCCTCTTCATCGATAGTGAGTGCAACAACAGATGCTCCATGCTCTTGCACAAGCGGCATGATGCGAGCAAAGCGTGATGTTGGTCCATCGCCATCTTCATAGTTCACAGAGTTGATGACACAACGTCCACCGAGGGCTTCAAGTCCTGCCTTAAGAACTGCAGGTTCAGTTGAATCCAGGACGATGGGAAGAGTTGATGCTGTTGCAAAGCGTGATGCGATTTCATACATATCGCGAGCACCATCACGGCCCACATAGTCAACGGATAGATCAAGCATGTGTGCGCCATCGCGAATCTGATCACGTGCTATCTCAACGCACGTTGCCCAGTCTTCGACAATGAGTGCATCACGGAATGCGCGAGAGCCATTTGCATTAGTGCGCTCACCGATTGCTAGATAAGTCTTATCTTGTCTAAATGGAACGTATTGATAGAGAGAGGAAGCGCCCGGATCGAGTTCTGGTGTGCGCACCTTGATGGAGTGACGATTAAGACGGTTAACTACTGCCGCCAAATGCTCTGGTGTTGTGCCACAACATCCGCCGATTAGTCCGATGCCATAGTCATTGACGAAAGTTTCAAGTGCTGTCGCAAGTTCCTCAGGACCCAGTGGATATTCAGCGCCCTTTGCACCCAAGATGGGAAGACCAGCATTGGGCATTACTGAGATCGAGCACGTGGCGTTCTTTGAAAGATAGCGAAGATGCTCAGACATTTCAGCTGGGCCTGTTGCGCAGTTCAAACCAATGAGATCAATTTTGAGCGGCTCCAGGGCATTAAGTGCTGCGCCAATTTCAGACCCGAGCAACATAGTTCCCGTTGTTTCAACGGTGACTTGCGCAATAACCAGTACATCACGATTGGATTCTGTGACCGCTTGTCGTGCGCCGTTAACCGCTGCTTTCGCTTGCAAGAGGTCCTGAGTAGTCTCAATGAGGAGCGCGTCAGCGCCCGAATCAACGAGGCCTTTACATGCAATGTAGTAATTTTCCTTCAAATGTGAGTACGTGGTGTGACCAAGGCTTGGCAACTTAGTACCCGGCCCTAGTGAACCTAAGACAAATCGTGGCTTATCTGGTGTGCTGAATGCATCCGCTGCTTCACGAGCAATTTTTCCCCCAGCGAAAGCCAGTTCATAGATGCGATCTTCAATTCCATATTCGGCCAAGTTAGCCCAGTTTGCACCGAAAGTATTTGTCTCAATGGCGTCGACTCCCACGGCCAGATAAGCATCGTGAACTGAACGAACGAGATCGGTACGGGTGATATTGAGAATCTCATTACAGCCTTCATGATTTTGAAAATCTTCAAGGGATGGGTCAGCTGCCTGCAGCATTGTTCCCATGGCTCCATCGGCGATGACGGTGCGCGTTTTCAGGGCTCGACGAAGTAGGCCTTCGCTAACGGCCTGTGGCCCTTTATCGCTCGTCACGGCGCTGAGGTTACCGTAAGGTGTCTGATGTGGAGATTCATCAAATACCTGCTCTTCGTTCCCCTGTCATGGTTATCGCATTTTCAGGCTGGAATGATGCAGGAGAAGCGGCAACAGGTGCTGCATCCCATCTTCTTGCGTCGTGGACAGATTCATCAACTGATGTCGTTCCAGAACTCATAGCCGATGTAGATCCTGAAGATTTCTATGATTTCCAGGTCAATCGCCCGACTGTCTATGTAGATGATTCAAGCATTAGATCTCTGACATGGCCGGGCACGCAAGTATTTGGATTGCGGACACCAGAAATTGATCATGACTTCGTTGTTGTTAGAGGTGTTGAACCCTCGATGAAGTGGAAAACATTTGCAGCTGATGTGCTCGACCTCGCAGATGACTTGGAAGTCGATATGGTCATCACTTTAGGATCAATGTTGGCTGATACTCCTCATACTCGTCCCATCACTGTCAGCGGTAGCGGTGCACATCCTGAAATCGCGCGTCGCCTTGGCGTTGAAATTAGTAAGTACGAAGGCCCGACAGGGATTCTTGGCGTCATTCAAGATGCATGTGTACGCCGCGGCATTGATGCCATCTCACTGTGGGCTGCGATTCCGCATTATGCATCGAACTCTCCTTCTCCCAAGGCAACGCTCGCACTTGTGAACGCGCTCGAAGACTTCCTTGAAATCTCACTTCCTCAGGGAGATCTCCACGAGGAATCTGCTGCGTGGGAGGAAGAGGTCACAGAGATGGCCAAGGAAGATTCTGATGTTGCAGAGTATGTGAAAGCACTTGAAGAGAGCAAAGATTCTTCAGAGCTGCCTGAGGCAACAGGTGAATCTATTGCACGTGAGTTGGAGCGATTCTTACGCAGGCAGAGCGAGAGTTAGAGAGTAATTCCGAGCAAGGTATCCAGTGCGCGACCAAGCTCGCCTGCAACTCCCCCAGTAACTCCTGATTCAGTTTCTTTCATCCAGCCATTGATTGCCGCAATTGCACGGGGTGTATCAATATTTGAAGAAAGGGCATCAATGATTTCCTGGATCACGGAATCAGTTGGTGCAACTTCCATACGGGCGAGATTTAGTTGCAAGCGATCAATATCCGCACTTGCCGTTTCAATAAGCCCTGAACTCCACATGAGGTCATCTGCATAGGGGTGCTTCATCAACGCCCAGCGAATGGCTGCAGGATTGACTCCTGATGAAATTAGTTTTGAAACAAACACTAGATTTCCGAGAGACTTACTCATCTTCTCTCCATCGAGACCAATCATTCCTGTATGCACATAGGTCTGAGCAAAGCGCTGGCTAATCATGCTCCTACTTTGCGCAGCTGACATCTCATGGTGAGGGAAGATCAAATCACTTCCACCGCCTTGGATATCTATTGCGTAGATATCCTCTGAATCTGGTTGCAGGTAGTGAAGAGCTATCGCGCAACATTCGATATGCCAACCCGGACGACCAGGCCCGAAAGGACTAGGCCAAGCAGGTTCTCCTTCTCGTTGAGAGAGCCATACCAGTGCATCGAGTGGATTTTCCTTACCAACCTTCTGCGGATCCCCACCGCGCTCGGCAAAGATCGTGAGCATCTTCTCTTCTGAATAATGCGAACGCGAACCGAACTCGTCATCAGAGTGCACTCGATAGTAGATATCTGAGCCAACTTCATAGGTTGTTCCAGCATTGCGAAGCTTCTCTACCGCATTGACGACTAATGGCATCGCTTCTACTACTCCGATGTAATCCTTCGGCGGAATCACATGCAGGTCAGTCATATCGCCTCTAAAGAGGTCGATCTGTGTTTGAGCCAAATCCTTCCAATCAACATTGTCACGCTTAGCGCGCTCTAGAAGAGGGTCATCAATATCTGTGATGTTCTGAACGAAATCAACTCTTGCCCCTGTGGCCCGCAGGTATCTATTGATGAGGTCGAATGTCAGATACGTGGCGGCATGGCCTAAATGCGTTGCATCGTACGGAGTAATGCCGCATACATACATGCGGTATCGATCGTTCTTAGGAAGTAATTCAATCTTTTGAGATGCGGTGTTAAACAAAGAAATCTGCGGGACCGTGAAGCGAGCAGGCAATTGGGGTAGATAGAGCTCGGGCCAAGCGCGCATAGTTGGACTCTAACTTAAAACGGAGGCCATGGGACCGCTGGCCACTCATCGCTCGGGGTTGGAAAGGTTGCATTTTTCAAAAGTGCATTAATTCTTGCAAGGAGTGCATCAAATTCGCTCTCTGTTATCAAAGCGAGTAACTCCTCAGATGAAGCTCGTAAGGATGCTTCGAGTTCAGTCAGTTGCTCAACTTCGCTACTAGATAACGCCTTATCGGCCCACTGCCACAAAACAGTACGTAACTTATCCTCTTCGTGAAAAGTGACTCCATGATCGCAACCAAGTACGTGATTTTCAGTGATAGGAAGCAAATGACCAATTTTGCGGTCAGTGTTATTGATAACTGCGTCAAAGAGCGCCATCTTTCTTAGCTCTGCACTATCTGTTCTATAGAACTGTGCCAAATCCACTGATTCATCAATATCAATCCATTGCTGAACCATTCCAATGCCAAATGGTCCATCTCGAAGGATTGTGGGTGGAACGACCTTGAACTTGCCTAGTTCACTAATCACATATGCGGCATATTCACGCTGTGCGAGGTTTCCATCTGGGAAATCCCATAGTGGGCGCTCCCCCGCTACTGGTTTGTAAACTACTGGTATTGAATCATCTCCGACTATGCACTGCGCATAGAGCGTCGCATTGGATGCATCAACTAGTCGACCTGTGACCTCGAGAGTTCCTTGAGTTAAATGTTCAATGACAGAGTTCATCGACGATAACCATTTGCTCTAGGACACAGGTGTCCACGCATATCAATCGGACCACCACAGAACGGACACGGCAAACGACCGGCATTGACTACCGATAGCGCGCGCTTGGCAAATTGATCAGCCATAGATGGCGAGATGAGTACGCGCATGATGTCTTGGTCACTACTGAGATCATCAACGTCAATGAACTCAGGCTCTTCTTCATCACCCTCTGCAACTGCTTGCAGATCAATCTGAATGAGCTCTCTCGAGGATTCAAAAGCCAGCCCGATAACG
>Ga0315908_10000482_pt1 | contig 31457 bp, 8 predicted proteins | sample LakEriMetagenome_12_FD_203520 | JGI IMG/M metagenome (GOLD analysis project Ga0315908, IMG submission 203520) | Freshwater fungal communities from buoy surface, Lake Erie, Ohio, United States - Buoy 4 MA124 | ecosystem: Environmental > Aquatic > Freshwater > Lake > Lake biofilm | place: USA...
AATAACCTGATAGGATTTAGTTTAATATTAAATTTTAATTATTTATTTTCTTATTTTACATCTAAATTTATTATATTAAATATATATTTTTAATATTTTCATATCTAACATTCTTTTAATTTTAATTTACTATTAAGTAAAAGAATAATATGTAAATTATTTCTAAAAAAGCATATATTCTTGGACTATCATATCCAATATAGAAATAAGATAAAAATAAAATCATAATTGATTGTAAGATTTAATTAAATAATGATGTATATTAAGAGTAAGCAAAAATTCCAATATTTGTATAAAGAAATATATAATACATATATATTTTACTTTTTTATTGATCTTATATAATAAGTTTTAAACTAAATATAGTCATTATCATATAAAAATAATTTAATATATAATATACTATTTTTAAATAATTTTAGTTTTTAATTATTTTATTTAGTATTAAAATTATAAGACTAATTGAGATTCTTATTAAACAAATCTCTATATCATTTTTATTAACTTATTATTTATAAATAAATAACCTATCTATTATTAATAATGTAGCATCTAAAAATGAAATTATTAAAGACCATTAAATTATAAATGATCTCAATTTTTATTCTTATTATTCATATAAAACTTAATATTCTTTTTCAATTTTAATTTAAAAGCTAGCAAATAAATTTAGGAAAAGTTAGATCATTTTTTATCTTAAATATTTTATATGATGATTAATTTTATTAAATCAAAGATATAATTATATTTATATTATATTTTAGAATAAATTAAAACAAAAATAATTATGTTAACTAATTAAGAACTTCTTAATAAAACGACTGAAATGAAAGGATATTTATAGAAATTATCAAGTAATATGTTATAAGGATGGTAAAAAAGATATTTTTAAGTAACATAAGATGGATAAAATTTAGTTTATTACAAATCTGATAAAGATGATATTCCTAAAGGAATTATTCCTATTATTAAAATAAAAAATTTATAACTAATAAAAGATAAAGAAATTGATTTTTAAATAGATTAAAGAACTTTTAATTTAAAATCAAAAGAATAAGAAAATACTTTAAAATGGTTTAATAGTTTAAAATGGTTGATAGAATATTTAGATGAAAAATCAAAATTAAACTAATTATAAAACGCCAATAATTAATTATAATCTAAATAAGAAACAATAAATAAAAAAAATGATTTTATCTGATAAATAGCTAATTCTTTTCAAATAAAATAAAATGATATATGGAAATAAGCTGATAAATTAGTAATGGATTAAATAAGATTATAAAAATAATAAGAATTATTAGATAATAAAGAAGAATAAATAAAATAAGAAAACATTAAAATAATGAAACAAAAAGGAATATATTAATATTTAGAAGATATAGATTAAAATTTATTAGATGGATGAGTAATTTGTGGAAATGCTAAAAAACAAAAAAAATCAAATATTGGTGTAGATTCAGTTAAAAATACATTAAATTTGTAATATAAAATAAATTATATTATATATTTTTAAATAGAATAACAGGTAGTTTAGATTTACTAACAGCTAATCTTATTAATACAAATAATATAGTTTAATAAATAATACCTAAATTTGAAAATAAGTGGTTATTTTTAATAAGTAAAATTATAATAACATCAGACTAATAAGATTCAAAAGTTTTAAATTCTTAAATTTTACCTCCTTGGATGGAATTGGATGTTATTTATTATTTTGATATTAACTCAAGTGATCCTCCTAAAGGATTTATTATTACGAAAGATATACTTGATGTAATAATAGGAGATTCTAATATTTAAGAAAAAGACTATCAAATAAAATTAAATATGGGAGAAAGAATATTTATTTTTAGTTTTCCTACTGAAATTTAGAGAGATTTGTGGGTAAAAGCTATAAGAAAAAGTATTGAAGTTCAAAAAATTAATAAAAATAATGAAAATTAAATTTATAATCTTATCAGTATTGATAAAGAAATAGATATAATGGATGATAAAAGAGAATAAGATGAAGATCAAAGAGAAAATAATTTACTTATTTTTCTTACTCAAAAATACTATAGATTAAAAGAAAATACACTAGGAACTCAAAAGTAATTTAATCAATTAATATTTTAAATTATTTATTTAGTAACAATTTAAATTATGATTAATTAATATTCTTTATTGAGGTTTTTTTAAAAGAATTACTTTAAATATCCAGAAGTTGTATATAAAGAGAAAATATAAGAAAAGACATTTTAAAATGTTATTATGATATCTATCATGAAAAATTTTTATAAGAAATTCTAAAAGTTTTTTGGGAAAAATATGGCTAAGAATTGGATTAATTTTAAATTTTATGTATTGGAAATCAATTAAACGAATATTAAAATAAATTGATTTAATTTATGACTGATATTTGATTATAATCAGCAATCACCACTTTAATAGATATATATTCATTTAATTTAATTTAAAAATTATAACCTTTAATCTAAAGTAAACTTATATAAATATTCAAAAGATATAATAATTTAGGATACTAAAAATGAACCATATTTTGATTCCGATGGAAATTATATAACTGACACTCCTTAAGATTTATTTAAAATTATAAATGAAAATTTGGAAATAGTAAAAACTAATTTTAATAATATTGAAAGCTTATTAAAAACTCTTTAGATCACTAAAAAAATTATTTTGTTTTATTAAGATGGTTTATATGAATAGTTATTAGATTAAAATTATGATACTTCATAGTTAATTGCTATCTGTAATAATACTATTTAATTTGTCAAATTATTAAATGAGTTTTAGTGTGTTTTTTAATAAGAATATTCTATATAAATTAGTTAGGTTGATGCTAATCTTGATAAATTTATTTTGAATAAAAACTTTTTCAATCTCGGTTAATTATCTTAAGAAACTTTAATGTAATTTCTTTTTAAAAATGTTAATTGTTTTTTCTAGTGTTTTTTTTTAGAATTAGAATTATAAATAGTTTTAGATGAAATGATTTTAAAGTTTAAATCAATTTTTGAAGCACTTCATGAAAATTTCAGTAGAAAAATATGGAATAAATTCTTAGAAAACATTATAATAAATTATGTGAAATGTTTATTAGAGTCCAGTCGAAAAGGAAAGCCTAGTTAATAACAAAAATATGTTTAAAAATTAGAATAAGATATTTAATATCTTGAATAATCATTTGAAGACATAATTTTCGGATCTAATTTAAAAAAATCCTTTTAATCATTAAATTTAATAAAATAATTAATAGAAACTAATTTATTTTTCAATTGTTATAATTTATGTATATAAATTGTCAATGAATTAGGATTTAGTTTTTAATTTAATGCTGTATTTTCTTTATTTAAAATAAAAGAAGATATTGGTGATCAAGATCTTAAAAATAAAATACTTGTTGGTATCAAAGATTATTTTGTTTCAAATAAAGAGAAATTCAAATAACTATAAAACTAATAATTTGAAAAGTACAGTTAAAATATTAATTTAGATTAAATTTTCATGAACATAGATGAATAAGAATAATCTAAATTAATACAAATTTAATAATAAAAAAAGGAATAAAATAAATAAAACAAATCATTAAACATAATTAAAAACTAAAATGTCATATAAGAATTAGATCAAGAAGAAGATGAAGAAAATGATAAAAATAGCGACTAATCAAATTAAATTAATTAAAATGAAAGTGATAGTTAAAATAATTCAGTAACTATTAATGAAAATAATAATGAAGAATAAAATATAAATTACATTAAAAAATAATCAGTTATATTTTAATAAGGATTATAACGATAAAGCATTTAAAAAATACAACAAAAAAAAAGGTTTAGTTAAGTTAAAAGTTTCTTTAATAATAGACGAAAAAAAGCTAAATAATCCATAAATAGCAATTTTAAAAAGTTTAAAGGAGAAGGATATATGGAAATGAAATCAAGTAAATACTTATTGCATTATGAAAAAAGCTACTTTAGAATAAGAGGAAAAATTCTTTACTGGTATAAAAATGAATAGTCAACTGAAGCTTAAAATAAATTAAATTTAGAAGAAGGTCAAGACTGTTTTGAAAGTAAAAAGCAAGATTGATCATTTAAAATAATGATAAATTAAAAGGAATATACTTTTATATGTGAAACTAATTGGGAAAAAGAAGAATGGATTAAATAAATAAGATCAATTATTTTTTAAGAAAATTAAAACCAAGAAAACTAAAATGAAAATTAAGAGGATGAATTTTAATCATTAGAATTAGGATTATTTGCTAGAGATATTATTAATGATTTCTAGCTTGAATAAAGGCTTTTATTTTACAAAAATGAAACATAAGAGAGAAAAAAAAAGCTGTAAATAAGATATCAAATTTAATCTAAAAAATTTAAAGAAAAATTATTATCAGATGCTGTTGATTCTAATTATTAAGTTGAAATTTAATTAGAAAACTAAAAAATTATCAATTAAAATAACATCATAGATAATTAAGTTAATTAAAATATAAATTTATTAGAAGATAATTAATAAAATCAAATATTTAATTAAAATGAATTATTGATTTAGGAAAATCAAAATGTATAAAAAGAAAATTTATAAGAAAAAGCCAAAGTAGGAATATCAAAGTTTATGAATTTTGTTGAAAAACTTGTACTTTGAATTAATATATAAAAATAATTAATTATTTTTAAATTCATCTTTAAATATTTTATTCAAAAATAATAACTACATATTATTTTTATTTACAGAAATTCAATATAATTGAAAAATAATATAATTTAACAAAAATTTATATTTTAAATTTTAAAATATATATTGAATATTCAAATAAATATATTTAACTTAAATATTTTTGAATTTTAAAATTTTTTATAACTTTATTCAAAATATTTCTTTAACTTCTTTATAAATTTTAATTTAAGCTAAAATTTATATATTTAATAATTATAATTATTTTTAAAAGTATAAAAGTTAATTTCAATAAAATTAGCTGTAACATTTTTATTTAAATTATTAAATATTAAACTATTTATTAAAAATTAACTGATTCTAAGTAATTTTTTAAGTAATTTTAAAAATTAATTAAAATTTAAAGTAATTTTTTGATAAATTTTTGAAATAATTTTGAAAATTTTAAGTAATTTTTTGAGTAATTTTGTAAATTACTTAATATTTAAAGTTATTTTTTGAGTAATTTTTAAAGTAATTTTTAAAGTAATTTTTTGAATAATTTTTTAAGTAATTTTGTAAATTAAATAAAATTTTAAGTAATTTTTTAATTAATTTTTTAAGTAATTTTGAAAATTAAATAAAATTTTAAGTAATTTTTAAAGTAATTTTTTGAGTAATTTTGTAAATTACTTAATATTTAAAGTTATTTTTGAGTAATTTTTAAAGTAATTTTTAAAGTAATTTTTTGAATAATTTTTTAAGTAATTTTGTAAATTAAATATAATTTTAAGTAATTTTTTAATTAATTTTAATTAATTTTTTTAATTTAACTATGTTTTTAAATAATGAATAATATTTTTATTACAATTTATTTTTAATTTTTAAACTAATAAAGCTTTTTATCAACAATTTTTATTAGTTTTTTTATGTATTAATATGAAAAAATTATTATTAAAAAAAATAAAATATAAAATTAAATATATTTTTATTTGAAGTAATCTAGGAATAATATATTGAAATTATAAATTTATAAATAAGATTAATACATTATTTATATTATATCATAAATTTTAAATATTTATAATTTTCACTTTAATATTAAATATTAAATATCTTATTAAACTCTCTATTTATTTTTATGCCCAAAAAAATCCTTAAAAAAGTCTAAACAAATTTTTTCATCATTAAAACATTAATACAGATAAATTTATCATTTTAAATGAATTTTCAGTATTTTTAGATTAACAAAAAGTTAGTAAATTTCTCTAATTCTTAATTCAAAAATATTCAATAGCCAATTTTAATTTTTAATATTCGTTTAAATATGGTTTAGGGAAAATTTTTAATCATCTAATCCTTATAATTTTTTCCATTATTCATAAATATTGAAAAAAATTTTTCCACTATATCTTTAAAAAAAATAATAATTTATTTTTTTGCAATAGAGTCCAACTTCATATTCTTCAAATTTTTATTTAATTATTAGATATAATTATTTTCATATTTAATCTTATTCTTATTCTTAACATAAAATTTTTTTTATAATATTTATGTTTAATTACTTATAAAATAGATATGAAACTATAATTATAAAAATATTTAAATTAATTGAATTTTAAAATAAATGAAATTAAGTAAATAAGAAAAATCTAGGCCTTAAACATCATAAACTAGACCAGCTTCCGGAAAAGATCATTTAAAAAAGAATTCATAAGATGAAAATAAAAAAGTTTATTGTTAAGATATAACAAATTAGTTTTAATAAAATAATTATAAAAGTTTACAAGATAAATAAAAAAATAAATTAAAATTATAAGATTTATTATAAAATAATTAATTTTTAAAACATTAAATTCATTTATTAAATGATGAAAATTTAAGACTTTAAACTAAAATATTTAATTTAAAAACTGCTAGCAAAAAAATAGAAAAAAATATAAATAATTTTATTTCTAATAAAAACAATTAATTAAACTCTATTTAAAAAAAAGTAAATTATTTATTTTTTAAATCTTAGAGTAAATATTAATTATATGTTAATTTAAAAAATTAATATAAATAATTAATTCAATAATTAAAATTCAAAATTGATGATTTGAATTCATTAAAAAAAAATAAAAAATTTTCTATTGCTCAAGAATAAGAAGTTATTTTTCTATTATTAAAATTATATTTATTTCTTCATATTATTTTTTTCAATATATTTTCTTATTAAATATTATATAATTAAACAATTTTAAATAAGTTATTATAAATAAATTTAGATTTAAAAACTGATTATGTCTGAAGAAATAAATAGGTTATAAGATAATTATTTTGTAAAACTTAATTAAAATTAATATATAATTGATAAAATAAAAATTTTAAAATAAGATAACATAAATATAAATAAATAAAATATAAATTTAGTTTATGAATATAAATAAAATATATAATTTATTTAACAAGAATAGCTAAAAAATTTAAAAGAATATTAATTATTGGATTTATAATTGAATAGTATAGAAAAACAAATATAATAAAACATTTCTATTTTAAAGAGTTTATTAAAGTAAAATCAAATTATAATAAATGAAAAAGATATAATTAATTGTTTTAAAATCGATAATTTAAATATGGAGCAAATTTATTTGTATAATAAATAATAATGTTATTAAAAAGAAATTAATTAAAATTAAACATAATAATTATTAAATTAATAGCAACATGATTAAATCATATAAAATAATAATAAATTATTTAATAATAATTAATATTAATAAAACAAGAATAATAATTTAATTATAAACTAATTAAATTTTAAATTAAATTAAGAAGACTAGTAAATATACTAAATTGGTATTTAGATTTAAAATTTACTTATATATAACTTAATAGAATATAACAGATATTAATAATAAATATATGAAGTTATAATTAAAAATGATGTTAAGGAATTAAATTTAGAATAAATAAAATAATTAATTTAATAAACACTTAGTAATTGTGATGTTTTTTTGAATGAAAATTTATTAGAAAAACTGTCTTTTTAAATTTTAGAATTTCATAAAAATTATAATTAAAAGTAATTAATAAATGAAATAATTGCTGAAGTTTTATTGTAGATAGTTGAAGTTTATTTAATTTTAGATAAGAATTCTATAAATAGTATATATAAGAAAATAAATTAATTATATTCAAATAATTAAAAATAAATAAAAAATAAAATAAAAAATGAAAACTTAAAAAACTATAATATTATTTAGTAGTTTTTTTGAGAATTATTAAATTTTAATGCAAATTAGTAATAAATTGAATTTTTAATGAATATAATATATATTAATAATAATGGAGATTATTATTTAGATAATAATATATTTTATAAATCATTTATCAAAGATTTTGAAGCATTAAATTATTAAGATTTAAATAATAGTTAAAAAAATATTAATAAAAATTAATTTTAAATTCAAAAATAAAAAACTATAATAAATGATAACTATTTACATAACGATTAAAATATATTTAAAATTAATTAGTAATTTTTTGATACTACTACAAAAAACAATTAAATTCAAGAAGATACAAATAATTTTTTGAAAAAAAATTTAAAATAATAAAATATTGATTCTATTTAAAATAATAATTAAAGCATCGAAGAAAATAATTTATTATAATATAATGACGATGAAAATATATTAAATGAAGATTGTTTATAATTTCATTAAGTTAAATAAAATAATGAAAAGATTTAAATATAAGATTAAAAAGATTTTGTAAAATTTCAATAAAATAATTAAAATTTAATCTAAAAGCCTTCTTTAGATTTTATTTAAGAATTTTAAATAAAAAATATTGAATTAGAGTAAAAAATAAATGAATAATTTTTAATTTAAAGTAACATTAATTAATAAAATAATATTTTTCTTAATGATAATAATAATTCTATAAATTAAAATGAATAATAAAATTAAAATAATTATACTTAAGAATATGAGATTGAAAATGAATGTTTTACTTAATAAATGCTTAATATTGATTAAGTTTATAAATAATTATCATCATTTTAGTAAATAGAAAATAATGGAATAGAATCTGATAATTTTGAAAATAATATAAGCAAAGAAAAAAATTATAAAATTTTAGAAAATTAAAATAATGAATATGTTGATGAAGAGATATTAATTGAAGAAGAAATTTGATATTTTTTAATTTTAAATAAAATCATTTATTCTATAATTATTAAAAATGTTATTATAAAATCCCTTTTTATGAAGACATTTTTAATAATTCTATTATTAAAGGCATGTAATTATGTCTTCTTCTTTCATTTTCTCTCTTTTTATAAATTAAAAAATTAATTTACTTATTATTTTTTAGATTTTTATTCTTATTCCTATATTAATAATTATAATTGACTAATTTCTTAAAATATATTTTGAGTTAATTAACTTAATTATTTTTTATCATCTGTATTTATTTATTATAAATTATTTTGATTTTGATTTAATTTATAATTTTATTAATTTAAATAATTATATATTTAAGTTTATAATTGATTATATTCTAGATTTTAGCATTTTAATTAAATTTAATCAAGTATTTATAGATTAGATTTTAATTGTTAATTGTACTAAATTATTTTAATTATAAATAAAATATTAATATAATATTATTTTAATATTATTTTAATATTAATTTCAATTAAATAATAAAAATAATTAAGCAAAAAATTAATATATAAAATTATACTAAATTTATCTATAAAAGAATTTACAAAAAAAAACTTAAAAAATATATATATTATATTTAATTTTCTTTTATTATAATTTAATTAATATTGATAAATAAAAAATAATTAAAAAATAAATTTAAATAATGATATTATCGAAAATAGAAAAATAGGTTTAAAGATATTTATATATAAAAAAACCTATTTTTTAATTTTCATTTAATTAAAATTATAGTTAATAATTTATAAATTAAAATTGGAAAATAATATTAATTAAAATAAATAATACTAATTATAATTTATCTTTAACAATGGCTAATAAATTAAATCTGACTTCATTTTATTAATAAGTAAGAATTCTTTGATTTATATGATGCTTAGCTAATTAAATCCAATTATCTCCTTGAGGAATTTAACAAAGCAATATAGGTCCTTATTTTAAACCATCAAGTTCATATAAATTATTATTGTAAGGGACATAACTTATGAAATGATAAACGTCACTATTTGAATTTTAATCGGAAGAATGCTTCTACTTTTAAATTTAAAAGGGTTACTCTCTTTAGAAACTATTATGAACTTCTCTAATAATGTTACTATTACCAATTGCCAATCCTTTCATTTGACTATCCATATCCTTACTAAACTCTTTAAAATTATTTAAATCTTATCCTATATCAATTTCTTTGCTATCAATATTTAATAAAACTGACAAAATTGCCTAAGTAGCACAAGCATTAGTTATTATTTAGTTTGCAAAAAATAAATTCTTATCATAATTCTATAAACAAACTCTTTCATCTTCATTTTTGTTTCCATATTTGAATAAAAAAATTAAACCATAAATGGGTTCTAATTATTAAATTAAATATTCATCATCAAAACTGTAAATTTCTGATACTTAGATATCTTTTACTCCTATTTTTTATATGAATTCCGTAAAAACATCTGGATCTGATTCTATAGTACACCATTCAGATTACATAATATCTATAATTTTATAATATTTTATTGTTATTCTATTTATATTTTATAAATCATTATCATATTTTCACTAACTATTCATCAAATTTCTAAAGACTCAAGCTCATTTCTTAAACTTAAATTATTTTCTTTTCAAAAAGTTTTTAATAATTAATTTAAACTTCATTTTAAAATATTTTTATTTAATTATTATTAAATTAAATTTCCATGTCAAACTAATAATTATACAGTTTTTTTACTACTGTTTGTTCAAATTTAGTTTATTATAAATTTGGAGGTTTATTTTATTAATATTACTCTATAAGTTCTTATATTAAAGATTATTGTAAATTAAGTATTTGACTTGCCTAAAATATAAAAATAGTAAAATTACTTTATTAATACTAATGGATGAATACAACAAAATGACTTCTTTAAATTACTTGATTTATTATGAATATTAAAAAAGTTAGATTATTTATAAATATTTTTATTCTTATAATTGATTGATTGAGACATCGAGTTTCAATCCTTAATTTAAATTTACAGTATATTGCTAAATAGCTTGATGATAAATATAATAAAAATCATTTTAGTTAGATTATTAAAAAGAGTTAAATTAAGGATTTTAATTAAATTATTACTAAATATTATCTTAGAGTTTATAATTTATAAAAGAGAATAAAATGATAAAATGATTAATATTGTTTTCTATATTTAGATGAATATGTTAGATGTTATGACTTTTATATTTTTGAATCAATCTATAAATACTTTAAATTAAACTTAAACTTATTTCGAGCTTGTTTGTTAAGAAATAAGCAACTCCAATAAAGTAAAACAACTATGTATATTAATTTATATTATTAGAAAGAACAATTAAATTTGTATATTCTATTTCTTAAATGCATGCAACACAAGATTCATAATTACCTTTAAATTTTTATATTTATTTACCTTAGAAAAAGTTTAATTTTATCATAGCTAGATAAGAACTAAGCACTAAAGCAGGGTTATTTTATGTATTAATTAATTCTTATATAGTTCTATATACTTGTTCAAAATTCCAAAAAAGTGAATTATCTCCAATTATTTCTTTTACTAATTTCTCATCTAAATTTTTTTAATTAATTTAAATAAAACAAGCATTTTCTTAATATTAATTAACAAATCCATCTACAATATCAATTATCCATTAATTGGGCAGCTTCATTTCTGAATCATTTTTAAAATATTCAAAAAGTTCTAGATAATTTAACCAACTTTCCATTCTATTTTCCAAACTACTCTCTATATTTTAATTATACATATGTCTGTAACTTAACTCATTATATACGAATTAAACATAAATGTCTATTTCTATTTCTAACTATTTTTCTATTTCACTAGGAAAAATCATTTATTTTTTATCTAATTCTTTTACTAATTGCACAAATTTTGTATCGTAAAATTATTACAAATCACTTTCAGCTTTTTTATATTTTAAACTTTACAATTCTTAAATAAAATTACAACACAAATCAAACTAATTTTGCTGAATATTAATAAAGCTATTTTTTGTTTCATTTTAGATTTATTTTAAATCTATAGGTAATTCAGTATCTTCATACATCTATTTCATTTAATTTAAGATATTTATATAAAATTTAAAATATTCCTATATATTAAAATTAATTATGAATTAATATACAATATATATTAAATAATTAAAAATTTAATCAATTAATTAAAAAAAAATAAAAAAAATAATTTTAATTAAATAATTAAGTATTAAATAAAATTAAATTTACAATATTTTTTTTAATACATCTAAACTTAATATTTTTTAATTATTATCTAATTATTTTATTTTTAGAGAACTATTTTATTGTAATATAAATATAAAAGTTTATTTTAATAAAATACTAAATTTAAAATATAGTATAAATATTAGAAAATAATTTTATTATATTAATTTTTAAACAGAATACATATATTATTCATCCACAGCATTTCGACCTATATTTTTTTTATTTTTTTAAATCTTCTAATATTTAGGTTTTATTATTATAAATTAGTTTAAGTTATTTTATTTTTTCGTTAATTTAAATATTTTTTTCTTATTAATTTCTAAAATATATTATTAATATCACTAAATATTTTATTTGATTATAATTATTTAATTTACTTAATTTATATCTGATTAAAATTTTTAGACTCATCTAATTTAAATTTTATTTCATTAAAAACTTCTTTTAATTTTTAACTATCTGATTAAAGAAGATTTTTATTTAAAATTTCAATTAGAGAATCTCATTATTTTTAAATTTCATTTTTTATAATTAAAATTTGTTAATTTTATTCTTTTAGTTATATAAGATTTTATTTTGCTTTACTAATTTTATCGTTAATAATTTTTTACTCTTTGTTTTCAATAAATTTAATTTATTTTTAAGTTTAAAATAAATTATACAATTATTTTTCTTTCGAAAAATACTATATCAATTATTTAAATTTATTGGTTCCTAAAGTTTATTCTTAATATTATTTTATTAAAATTTATATATTTTATAATATATCTTCTTTTTAATATTAATAATTTTACCCTATAATATTTTTAATAAATTATTAAATTAGATCATCATAAATATTAATATTATATAAGAATTAAAGCTCATTATTTTTATTAATAATTTATTATTCCTAATTATCCATGTACTACAATAATTTTTATTTAAAGTTAAAAAAAAGATGATAATTTTAAGTATTATTTGTAAAAAATGTATTTGTATATATATTTAGGATTTTAGCCCTAATATTTAATAATATTTTTAACAATTTATCATCTTCTTAAAATTACTAATTAATATTTATTTATTATAATTCTTTATTATATCTTTATTTAACTTAAACATAATTATTATAAAATTAAACATCAAATATTTTTTTAAATAATTATTAAAAATTAATATTAATTTCTTTATTTTCATTAATATTATCTATTAAATTATTAAGTAATTAAGTAAATTATTGATTATTAAAATAATCAATAATAATATCTCCTAAATATCTTTATTTTTTTTGTTACATATAAAAAAAGAGTGTTTTTTTTAATTTTTTCATTTACTCATCTAAATAAATTTTATACTTATATTTGTTTTATTATTTTAAATAAGGAATATTAATCATTTTTTTTTAACAAAATAATCTTTAAAAAATATTTATGATCTTATACTTTTAATATTCATTTGAAAAATCTCTATTTAAAAAATGATCTAATAAATTATCATCAAAATCAGTTTAAAGAAAATCTTATTAACTTAAGTCATTTTGAAGAATCCAAATTAAGCTAGGCATATATTTGGAAATGTATTTTGCTTTGTCTAGATCAACTTAAAATTATTAATAATCAAATTTAGATTATTAATATTAACTTATACTCAATTAAGAATTATTTAAAGTTATATTGTAATTGTGTTACAATTCAATAATATCAATAAAATAAGTAAATATTTAAAGAAGAGCTGCCATTTTTTTAGAAATTTATGTTATTTTATGTTCTTTACTTTGTTAATTTACATTTATGTAAACTAAATGAGAGCATAATAAGGGAATAATTGATAGTAATTTAAAATCAATAGACTCATCGATGTCTATAAAATAATTTATAATATTGCATCCATTGCTATCTAAAAATATATAAGGTTTATCAAATAAAAAAATTCCTTTATTGTCTTATTAATTTTTGTTAAATTACTGTTTATAATCTATTTAAAACAAATATTCATAAATCATGCTTTTTCCTTAATTATGAACTCCTAAAAATCCTATTATTTAAATAAAAACATTTTCATCTTCTTTTTTTAATATTTATTCAATTAATTTATTATTTACTACATATTTGTTTTCTATGTATTCTACTATTTTTATAAACTATCCATTTTATTATATAATTTAACTTTATTCATTGTAATCTATTTTTTCGTTTGTTTTTTCTAAAATAAAACTTTCACTTTAATTATTTTTATCAATATTATTGCAACATTATCATTTATTTTCTATTTTTTATAAATTTTATATTTTATATATCAATTTATATGGTTTTTCTTCTTCATTTATATTTTCTGAAATATTATTTTCTTATAAACTTTTACTTAAATTTAAATAACTTTGAATCAATTTTTATTAATTCTCACTAATTATAGACGAAAAATCATTTACTTTCATATTATTTTAGAATTTAAAATTAAAATAAATATTATGACTGAAAAACTTTTTATACTTTAATTAATACAAATTCTAAATATTTTTTATTTAATATATTTCTTCAAGTAAATATTTTGAATAATTATTAAATAATTATAAAACTAAATGAATAAAATTTAATATGAATAAAATATATAAATTCAGATAAATCTAGTAGATTAATTCTTTTTATACTTATATACATAACTAAATAAATTAGAATTTGAAAATTATAATAAAAATATGTCATTATTATAAGGAAAATAAGACGATGATTTTGAAATGATACTAGACTAAAATTAATATTAGAATGAAATAAGTAAATTATAATTATAATTAAAAGATTAGATGAATAATTATTTGGAATAATTAATATAAAATAGTTAAAATAAAGAAAAAGAGATTTAGGATTTATTAAGAATAAAAAATGAATTAACAAATTAATATATTTAAGAATAATAATAAAAATAAGAAGATTTATAAATAAGAGAAAAAAAAATTGAAGAATAATAATAATTAATTGAATAGTATGTGAGTTAAATTAAATAAATTTAACAGCAAAATTATAATTTACTTAACTAAGTTGAAAATTATATAAATAAATTAGGAGAACTTAATCTTTAAATATTTGATTAAAATTAAGAAATTTACTAGTTAGAGTAAACAAACTAACGACTATAAAATTAAGTAAATTTTTAAAGTCAAATAGAAAAATCTTAATTAAAAGAAATTCAAAATTTAGTTTAATCAAAATATAATTATGTGCTAGAATAAGGAGACGATTATATTGATTAAGATTTTTATTTAAAAGATCTCTAAGAAATATAAAAAGCTATTACAAATTTATAATAATTTATTTGATTACTATAATACTAATATTATTGATAATTAATTAATTTTTAATAATATATAATTTCATTTATTAATTTTTATCATAAATCTAGAAATTAATTATCATTTTAAATATTATTTACAATAAAATATTCTCCATTTCTAATTTAAATTAGTTCTTTATTTTTTTGTTAAATTTTAACTTTTTTTCTTATCTTTTAAACCTTTTATGTTACTGAATTTTATGATCTTTAATATTAATTACAAAATTATTCCAACTTTTTATTAGGAATTTAATTAGGAAAATTTTATAATACTAAATCATTTAATACTTCAGTTTATTTATCTGACCAAAGATTTCTTTATTTTTTTAATAATTATTTATTAATTGAAAGCTAAGAAGATGTAGATTCACTTTCAAATTTTTTATTTTAACATTAATTTAAATTTTAAAAATTTTAAGTAAAATTATTTTACTAATTAATTTAAATATTTTTATTTATTTAATCTAATTTTTTTAATAAAATATTTCCATCTTATAAATTTTAATTGTTTTGATCTAAAATTTTATTATGAACTTCATTTTGATCTTAATTATAATTCATATTACAAATATTTTTATTTAAATAATCATTTTTTTCAATCAAATTATCGTTATTTTTATGATTATTTTGATTTAATTCATAAATTTAATTCTTATTAATGGATTTATTAGGTTAAGATTAAAAATGCTAATATTTATTTTGAAAATTAAAATTAAAATCTTATTTAAGTATATTAAATGCAAATTCATTAGTGAAAGAGTTAAGTAATGACATGAATTAATTGAGTATTTTTAAAGCAAATTCATAAATATCGGCTATAATAAGTTTAATTTTACCCACTTAATCTAAATTATTATGGACGTTATTATGAAAGTGTTGGTCTAGATTTTAAAGAAATTAGCTATAAATAGGATTAATGTATTAATCGATAAAATAGAAATTTTTGCCTTACTATTATAAATTATTTTCAATAAAAAGTAAGTTTTTGATTCTCTCGTATAAATTACTCTGAATTGAAGAGTACATCTATTTCTTTTTATGACTAAATTTGCAATAAGGTTTTAGTTCTTCTAAATTCAATATTTCCTCATTCTCCATTTTTTATAAACTCATTTTCAAATATTCTTTCAATTGTTCTAATATTGAAAATTAATTCTAACTTTATTAACTATTTTTGCGGTTTACTTTTTCCTAATTAAATAATTTATCAATATGAGGATCTTATTCTAAATAATAATCATCAATTAATTGTTTAAAATTTTTATTTTCACTCATCATTTCTTAATTATCTATCATATCTTCATTGTCAAATAAATTGTTATTATTATTATTATTGCTAAATACTGTAGCTAATAATATATTACTTCCGTATTTTTTTATTCGATTACTTTAATAAAACTCTTCTAAATTTTTGAATTAGTATTCACTTTCATTACTTTCAGTTTCCATATTTAGACTTTTTTTTATTAATATATAAATATTTTTATAATATATAAATGTAATAAAATAATGATAATGATAAAAATATAGATCACGATTATAAATTATAGACTTCTATGGTTTTAGAATGAAATTAATAGAATGTTTGTCCTTAATTCCACCTAGATTCCAAAGGAGGTATTTTATGAGCTCCTTTGCTTAGAGCATTCATAGGGGATACTCCTTCAGGAACATTCATTATTTCTTAATATTAAGGACCCATAAAAACAGCAAAAGTATTCCTACTGATTTAATTTAAATTTCCATTTTTAACACAATGTGGAGTTGCTTCTAAAATACCTCCACTTAATATTTAACTTGTTTCTCCAATCTAAAAGGCAAGACAATCTTTAATAATTATTATTTTCTATACTTAACTTTATCTGTTCTTTGCAAATAATCCACTTTCTTTATCTTATGGAAACACTTCTTAATTAGTATTTTTGTCAATAAAAATTGCACTAGTTAATCCTGTCAATGCACTGTGATCATTATGCCATCCACACCAATCATCATTATCTTAATTCTTTTTAATAAATTAAAATATTAATAGACTAATATTTTTATTTTACAATTAATTTTATATTAACAAATATTTTTCTTTTATGATTATGTTATAATTTATTATTGGTTTATATTTTAATTTTATATATTATGATAAATTTTTATAATTGCGAAATATATAATAATTTAAATATAATTACCAAATCTAAATTATCATTTTTATCTTAAGCGTAATAATGTAATAATCTACCAACACAGCCATCATCATTATTCAAAATTCTTTACAGCTTACCTTTTTCATAAGTGGAACAATTACTTTCAACAAACTAATCTAAATGATAAGCTAATTGCAATCCTACTTTATGAATTAAATTTCCTAACTATTTAAAATTTATTTCTAATTCTGGTAAAATTTCCTTAGGCCATATATTATTACCTTTTGTGATAATTCCTAATTATTTTTCTATTTCATTTACTTTTTCATCAGGAATATCTTTTAATGGATTTGCATAAAAACTTCCTTTAGAAAAATCAGGTTTACCTTAAAATTTCTCTATACCACATGACCACCCGACTTGATAATTTTATTCTGGTCTTGTTAGCTTTATTAATTATTCTTTATAATATATTTATTTATTTACCTTGTTTTAAGTTTGCTAATATTTATGATTAATTTAAAAGATTAGTTCTCATTTATTTATATTAGGGTATATTTTTTACTAAAAGAATTCCTAATCCTTTAGGACCGTAGCTAATTTCTATTTTTTTTTTTAAATCTTATTTTTTATCTATCAATTCATAATAATCTATAATTTCTATTTAATTTTATTAGTAAATATTTTTTTTCCATTTATTGAAAAATTATAAATTTTTATTTACTTTTTTAATTTTCATTTAACTTATCTTGATTTTTTATTATTATTATAAATTTTATTTAAATATTAATGTATAAAATTAATATAAAAGTTACATTTTTATTTAAATAATAATATCTTTATATCAAGTTTTTTATAATAGAAACTTTAACATCTAATCACATCTTAAACTAGAATTTTCAATTAGATTAAGCGTTTGTATATGTTCATTTTATATTATTTATATCTTTTTTTGAATTTCTTACAACTAATTTAAATCAAATTAATATATTTCTATTTATTCATAAACTAACATTTAATTAATTAATATTTCTTATTATTTTTATAATATTGATAAATTGTGTCTTCTGTTATCAATAAATTTTATACATTTATTAGGAATAATTATTAAAAATTATTAAAGAAAATAACTATTAATATTTTATCTATTTTGTTATGGATTGTAAATTTTTTGATTTAATTAAATTAATAAATTTTAAAAACATTACATAAAATTTTATAAATAATTTTAATTCTCTTCAAAGATATAACTATCAATATCAAATTACTAAATATTTTACGATATTTATATAAAATTATCCACTAATTCTAAATTATCTATTTAGTTATTCTTTTATAATAGTTTAGATTTTATATCTTAATATTGTATTTAATAATATAAAATTATTTACAATTATTTTAAAGATTCATATTTTTACTTTTTTATTTATTATTAAAAAAATTATTCATTTTTATATAAAAACTAATTTACATAATCTAACTAAGTAAATAATTAAAATTTCATAGGAAAATTTTATATTATTTAAATTAATATAACAAGAATAAATTAATTAAAATAATATATTTTTTCTAGGAAATTATTAAAATTTAGTGCAATCTTAGAAGATATATTTAATTTCATCAATTAAATTGTATTAAATATTAAATTTTATATTTACAGTTTTTCATTTTAATCAAATTATAAAGATAAAGATTTTAAAAGTAATTTACTAATTAATAAAAATTAAATAAAACTATCTATAGAATAATTGGTAATAATTAATTTATTTAAAATGAATTATTTTATTTATTTGTCATTTAAATTTAATTTTTATTATTCAAAAGTTTAAATTATCTTTACAAATTAATCAATATTTTTTGTTTTAATTATTATTTAAAATATATCTAATTATTTTGACTTTTCAATAATTATATCATTAATTTAAGGGTTAGAAAAGTTTAAACTAAAAATAAATCAAAGATTTTAGGTGATATATTTTATTTTTAATTAGTTAATATTTTAAAAAAATATTTCAATAAATTTCAATAATAAAATATTATATTCTTACTATTTAGACATTTTATTTAAAATTTATTTATTATTAAATTATAAATATTTCAAATATTTTGAAAAAACTAATAACAAAACTCGATTATTTATATTTTCTATATATTTATAATTATATTTAGAAAAAAATTGTATAAAAAATTAAGAATCCTAATAATATTCTTTAATAAGGGATTATAGATTTATTCATTAAATTGTTAATAAAATGTAGAATTTTAACTAATCATATTCATCTTAAAATATTAATTAAAAATTTCTTTCAATTAATAACATATTAATTTGATTAACTATAGAAATTTAATTTTAATTTAATTTATGAAAAATTAATATATTTTTAAAAATTTAAATTAAATATTTTTAATTTGTTTATTATATAATTGATTCTAAGGATTTTATTAATTTTTTATTTTTAAAAATATCAAAATATATTAAATTTTTTAATTTTTTAACTATATACTTAAATTAATCAAAATTTAATTTATTTATAAAAATTTTGTAAATATTTTAAAGCAATAAATATTTTTCTTCTTAAAAAATTTACATTTAATTATCTTGTAAAGTCAAAAATATAAAGTAATCATAATAATATATTATTTTTTTAAATAGTTTTAATTTGAAATTATCTGAATTATTTAACAATAAATTCAAAAAATTTAAATCAAAATCAAATTTAAAATCATTATAAAAAACTTCTTTTTTTTATTTTAATAATTTGATTTTCAAGTCAAAAATATTTTGAACTAATTTAAACTATTTATTTTAAATTAATTATAAAATATACTGTTAAACTAAAATTTATTCATTTTATTATAATTTAAATTAATTATTTGTTATATTGTTAAAATTTTAAATAAATTTATTTTTTTAAATTTCATTAGTTTCATTTTAAATATTATATAAGGAGTTTTTTATATATTTTTTATCAGAATATTACTATAATTAATTTTAAATATTAATATTATGTTTTTTTTTAAATAATTAGAGACTAAATAGAAATTTTTTTTTTATTGTAAGAAAAGGATTAGATTAAAAACTAAAATTTTTTATCATTAATGATATTATAATTTATAATTTAAAATAAATATAATCTATAAATTATTATATCGATAATAAAGATAATAATTATAGTATCTTAAATATATAAATTTTGATGATAAAGTATATAGAAGAAATATGCTTATACAAAAATGATATAAATTTTTAAAATTATATTATGAAAGTATATGAATATAATTTTATATACTATTAATGAATAAAATTAAAAATATTTTTGAAATGAAATAGAGTCAATTTTATTTTGGTTATTTAAGATATCCCAGAATAGAGGCAGCTTAATAAAAAGAAACATCATTACAATTATGTTTTAAACATAATTCAACTTAATCCTTTTAATCTCTTTTGAAGCAATTTCTCAAACAAATTTTGTTTTCTGATTAATCTTCAGTCAAATATTGATGTCTTAATTATGCCAATAATTTTTTCTAATCAGATTCCATACCTTCTCCTACTTTTAAGTTTGGAAAGCTTTCAACATAATCATAAAAATGAGTGTGAGCATAATTTCTTGGAACATATTCAAATCCTACTGTATGATTCATTTTAATTATAATAAATTATCTTTATAAATTATATATTTAATTTATAAATGAACTCTAAATATTAAATTGATTCGTAAATTAATTAAGAAAACTAACACATATAAGTTGAACTAATTATTCAAGATTAAGATTAAATAAAATCTACTATTAATTATAACTAGCCCATAAATTTAAATTTTTAATAGTCCACTAATCTTTATTAAAGTTCTAATCTCCAATTTAATTCTATCAAGCAATATGTTCCTTCTCAATTCAATTAAAATTCTCAATATAAAAAAAAAATAAAAATTTCTGTGAATTAGATAAAAAACAAAACTAATTCTAATTTAATTTAAAATGATTTAATTGGAGAAGTATTTTAAATAAATAATTTATTTGGTAGGAGAATGGGAAGATTGTTCAGCTCAAATTTTTAATGATGAAATAGACAGCGATTTTAATTAAGATAACATAAATAATAATTATTAAAATATTTCTTAAAATTTAAATCAAAATGAAAATAACTAAATTATAAAATAGTTTACTTTTAATGAGTAAAATTTTTAAAAAAAATTAAAAGAAACCAAAATACGAAATTAATCTTTATTTTAAAGTAATTTAAAAAATAAATTACAAAAAATATAAAATGATAGTAGAGAAGCAAATAATAACTAGTAAATCAATGATATTGAGTAATAATAATAAAAAATAAATATAAGATAAATAAATAAAGATTAAGAATAAATATAAATAACTGAAGATGAAGAAATGAATATATGATGGGATGAAATAAATAAAAAAAGATTAAAAGAAAATGAAAATTGTATAAATATAGTGGAATAAAATTAGGAAAAAGAGAAAATAGAATTTGTAAAGGTTTATTAATAAATAATAGCAAATGAAGATATATAAAAATATAGAGAAAGTGCTATAAGTAGTATAAAAAAAAAGGGATTGATTTAAATGATATGTGGATGTTTATAAGATGAAAGTGAGTAGATTGAGAGTAAAATAGTGATATTGAGTATAAGTATGTTAAAAGATAGTAGAATGAGTGAATAGATATTGAAAGAAATATACTTTTTGATGAAAGGGGAAGAGATATAGAGTAGAGTTAGTGAGTAGTGGAGAGAAATAGGGTTTCAAAACACAGATCCAATGACAGATGTGAGAGGAGCAGGAATGTGGGGGTTGGTTTAAATCCTGTAACTTTGTGAGAAACATCCGAAGGAGGTAAGAGAATGGGTGACTCACTCTAACAATCCACTCTACACATTTCCTCTCTGCTCAGCCCTCATTAATATTTCCATCTTTGTCCTCACCCTACTTGCCCACAACCGACTTGACTCCCTCTCCCATACCCATTCTTTCCTCTTCATCTCCAACTCTATCTTTAACTCTTTTGCCATCACCTTCTTATAATCTTACATCCAAACTAACTCCAATATTCATTCCTTTCCTTCTCTCTTTTAAACTTCCCAATCATTCTACACTAACAATTTTATAACTTAATTTCATATCTATCTTTAATAATACAATCAAATTTGAATATTTATCTTATTATTTTTTTATTTCTATCTAATATATTATATTTATTCTTTTGTTATGATAAACGAAAACCTAAAAAATTAAATTTTTTATGATTAAAAATTTAATATAAATTAAAATTTTGATGATGAATTTTAATATTAATCTAATAATGTCTATTAATTTATTAGTGATTGAACTATATTAAATAATTAATTTTTAAATTAAAAAGTAAAAGATTAAAAATAAAAAAATTTAAATATGCATTAAAATAATTTTTAAATCATAAAAAGTCAAAGTTAAAATATTTAAAATATTTAATATAGTATTAAATATGATATTTAAGAAGAAAAGAAATAACGGAATAAAAATAAATAAATATCTTAATAATTTGATATTGAAACTTAAAGATTATAAAAATATTTGGATAATTAATTAAATCTAAGAAGTAATTCTACAGATAAAATAAAAAATAATTTTTAATCTATAAATTAGGAATTTAAATTTTAAAAAATTTAAAATCATCCTTCTTTTAATAATTTTATCAAGCAAATAAATGAATCAACTTAAATAAATAATAACGTAATAATTCAAAAAGAAAAAAATAATATTGAAATTAAAAATGAAAATAATTAATTATCTAAGTCTTTTTTATAAAATTAATAAAAATATGATATTAATAGATCAAAAAGAGAATTTTTAATTGAAGAAAAAAATGCAAAAATTAAATGAAAATAAAATATTTCTAATTATAAAAATTCAATTAATTTAAAATAAAAGTTTTCATAATAAAAAAAAAGCTATGAAAGAAAGCTTCTATATTTTAATATTCTCTTCAATTAAAATTAGCTAAATAATTATTAAAATAATCAAATTCAAATTTATAACAATAAATAAAGAGCATAAAGCAATGACATTTACAATAAAAATAAAATAACATCATAACATTCATTATAATAATAAAATTAATAAGAATAATAATAACAATAATAATAAATAAAAGTATTGAATTTGAATTTCAAATAAAATCTTTTACTTAAAAAAATAAATTAAGATAATATTAATAATAAAAATTAAAAAATATAAAATTAAAATAAATGGAATTAAAAAATGAATAAAAATTTAAACTAGTTACCTTAATCTCTATTAAATCAAGTTTAAAAATCTTAAGATTTATAGAAAAATATAAATAATAGTGTTTGAAAAGAAACTTAATAAAAAATGATTTATAATATATAATCAGCTAATACAATAGATAATGATATATTATATGATTTAAAATTAAAAAATAAAGATTAAAAATAAAATAAAATTCTTTTAAATAAATAATCAGATAGAAATTAACAATAGTAAAATAAGAAATATAATTTAATTTAAAAATAATTTATTTGTAATAAAAATCCAAATGATAATTTAGATAAAATAAATTCAGAGTTTATAAATTTTTCACCTTGGGAAAACAATTAATAATAATAAAGTTTGTAATGTACTATGGATAATTTTTTTTTAAATAATTGAAAATTTATAATTATTTTAATTATATTTTTAATATTTTGATAATAGAAATTTAAATAAAATATTATTTTAAATTTATAAATAAATTAATAAGAATTATACATAGATTATTTATATCATAAAAATTATTTTAATTAAGTTAGCCATTTATATCCAGAATATATTTTAAACATAACTATATTTCTTTTCGAATTTTTTCATAAAATTTCAGTAATTATAAAAATATTAATTTAATACTTAACAATAAATATTAATTTTACATGAATATATTATATAATAATAATAAATTATAGATTTTTAAGATTTATTTTTTTAAAATAATATTTTGACAATGAATAAATTTTACGTTTTAATATTATTAATAAAAAATGTTAATTCATATTATAATTATTAAATATATGAAATATAAAGATAATTAGAATTTGATTAATATTTAAAATTTTTTATTTATTGTAATAAATATGATTATTTTAATAAAATCATTAAAATAATAAATTAAAAATATCGCTATAAAATAAAAAAGTATAAAAAATATTTTATTGAATAATTATTTTAATTAAAAGATAAATAGTTAATTTTTATAAATTATTATATTGATAAGTATAATTATAATTTTAAAAATAAAAACAAAAAAATAAATTTTTTATATATTTTGATTTACTCCTTTTGTATTTAAACTAGACTTTAATAATATAAATATTTAAACATTATAATAAAAAAATAATAATAATTAATAGTTTAATAAATATAAAAATATACATAAAATAATAAAAAATTTAAAATGGAAATAAAAAATTAAGATTTAATTGAAAAAAACAATAATATTGATTAATAATAAAGTACAAATAATTTTTTTTTATAAATAAAGTAAAAAGTTTTGATTCCAATCTAGTTTATGAAGAATAGAAAAATTTTAAAAAAATATCTTTATAAGATTTAGATTCTGATTAATTAACTTAACTCCTAATAGAATCTATTTACGATTAAAGCTAAACTGTTTAAGTATTTGAAAGACTATGTTATGAAGCAAAAGTAAAAGTTGATATTAACAAAAAAAAACTAGATAATATTTCTGGACATTAAATTTCTTAGAAATGGTTAACTTAAATTAAAATGGATGGCAATGTGATATCATCATAACATGGTAAAATATTTTATTTAATATAATAATATATTTATTTTTATTATTATTATTATTATTATTATTATTATTATTTTTATTATTATTATTATTATTATTATTATTATTATTATTATTATTATTATTAGGAAATTAAATGAAATAGTCAATTAAGAAATCATCCATAGAAGCTATTTAGTATTTAATTAATTCAAATAAATTTTTTAAATAAGCTACTTTAAAATATATTAATGGTAATATAATACTATTACATATATTTTAGCAAACAATTAAAATATAATCTAAAAAAATATTCTAAAAATTAATCAACATTAAATTCTAGAAAATTAATAAAATATAGATTTAAATTAAAATATATAAGACTAATAAAAAATCCATCAATAATAATAAATCTAATAATCAATATTAAAAAAAAGTAATTTATTTTAAGATGAATGTGATAATTCTGTTAATGAACTCTAACCAATTTAAAAGCTTTCTATGCTAGTTTAAAAATTATTTAAAATTAATATTTAAACTTAATTTTAATATAATAAAATATTATAAAATTGTAATAATATTAATATTAATAAAAATAAATTATAATAAATATTTATATAAAATTTTATTATTTTAAAATTAATACTTTTAATATCAATATTTTAGAATTTTTATATGTAAAAATTTTAAAATCGAATATTATTAAAAATATTAATTTATTTATTGAAAGAATCATAAAATAGGGTTAATTATTCTAAATATAGAATTTTTTATTTCGGTAATAAATTAATTTGAAGATTAAAAAAATATATCTAATAGTATATAAAAAATATATTATTTAAATATGAAAAATAAAGAGAAATTATATTAAAAAATTAAAACAAATAAAAATTTTTATTAAAAAGGTGAAGGTAGGATTTATATTGGAAGAAAATATATTTAAATATATGAATCAAATAATGACAAAAAAAAAAAAAATATAAAAAATTAATTAGCAAATATGTGGATTCATATATTAATTAATTATACATTTGATAAATAGTTGCTTTTAGATTAATAAGAAGAATGTTTTAATAAATATTATAATTAAGCGATAGAAAAAAATGATTAAATAGATTTAAAATTCAATCAAAATAATTAAACATTTATTTAAAATAATCCAAATAAGAATTAATCAAAAAATGAATAAAATTTACATTTAAATTTCAATAATGAAATCAATAATGATGATATTAATTAAAATAGACATATTCTCAATAATAATAGTCATTTAAATAATTTATTTTATTAATCTAATAATGAAGAAAGCTTAATAAATAATAATAATATTATAAATGATGAAATAGATATTATAAACAAAAAATTTACTTTAGATTAAAATAAATTTATTAATAATAATATTGATAAAAATTAAAATTTAAATAATGAAATAATTTATTTGAATGAAAATGATAAAGTAATAAAAAAAATTCATTATTAATTTACTAAATAATAAAATTCATAATAACTTGATTATCAAAATTAAAATGATTTAATTATAAATTAAAAAAATATCAAAATAAAATTATAATAGTAATTTGAATAAAATATTTCAACACCTAAAAATCATTAAATGGAATAATAATTTCAATCATAAAATAAGTAAGATTAAAATAATTATTAAAAAATAATAATTAATAAATAAGTAATGATTGATTAAGATTTGAAATCTATAAAATATTTAAGAGAAAATATGTTTTAAAAAATAATTTTTAATAATTATAAGTATTTAGAATTGATGAATAATTATATTGAAAATTATTTTAATGAATTTTTAAATAATTATTATGAATAAAATAAATTAGATGAATTTGTCTATGATTTTATTTATTAATGTATTTTTAAGTTAGAAGAATTTATAAGATAATTAAATATAGAAGAATTATAATTAGATAATAAATTATATTAAATAGGAAGTATTAATAGTTAATGTATTCACAAAGATAATATTAAGATTTAATTGATATTTAATTATTATGGTATTTAAATCTTTTAATTAATAATATTAGAAAATAATAATTAAAAGAAATAAAAATTAGATTCGATTTATTTTCAGATAATTTAATTATTTAAATAAAATAATTAGCTATTTGAAATATAGAATCCAAAGCTTGAGCACAATAAATTTAATAAAATTATACAGCTTTTATCAATTTAAAATCCTAATATAACATTTTAAATTATATTAAAAAGAATTTACTTTAAATAGATTAGTTTAAACAAGGAATTAATAAAATACTCTTCTTAAATAATTCATTAAGAATGGTTAAAAAATATTTAAGAATATTAGGAAAATAAAGAGATTTTTTAAAAATCCTAATTATATTTATATTAGTGGATGTATATATTTAATTAAAATTAAAGGTTTAAAAATAATATTTTGTGTCTAAATTATTAATTAGTTGATTTTTTTATGTTAACAGCATTAAAAAATTTTGGCCCTTTTTATATAGTAATTATATTTTCATATAAGTAAGGTTCAAAATACATTAAGGCTTATTAAAAATCTTTAAAATCAATTTTAAAGTTAATTTTTTGATTGGACTTTGTTACACTATTAAATATTAATGAAAATTAAAAAAGAAAATTTAATTTTTATAATTGAAAATTCATCTAATTTATTAAATTCGATTGAATTATTCGAAAAATAATGGAATATGAAAATATTATGAAATATTATTATAAAATATTTATAAAATTTTTTATAAACAATTAATTTAATATTATTTTGAAATATATTTTTAAAATAATAAATATAGATACATATACATATATTATAAGAATATAAATAAAATAATTTGCATGGCACAAAAAGAAATAAAAATTCAAGAATTATTTGATTATAAAATAGGAAAACTTAATTCATTAAATTTAGATAGAAAATTATTGAGTAGTTAGTAATCTAATTAAGATAAATAAATATAAAAAAGGGATTAATTTAACAATGATTTTGAATATTTTATGTCTGTTTTAGGTTATGCAGTAGGTAAAATTTATAAAAAAATAATAGAAAAGAACAAGACATAAAATAAGAATATTATTAAAAAAAAATAAAAATATAATTGATATTTATAAAACTATTATATTTTAGGATATGGATCGATTTGGAGATTTCCTTATATTATGTATAAAAATGGAGGAGGGACTTTTTTAATTCCTTACTGTATTTTTGTGATGATAATTGCTTGTCCAATTTTTATGTTCGAAAGTGGATTAGGTTAAATATTTTAGAAAAGCTTGCCCTTAATTTTTGAAGAGCGAATTCATAAAAAATGGAAGGGAGTGGGTATATGGGCTATAATAGTAGGATTTACTTGCACATCATTTTACAACTATATTTAATCAATTTCTTTCTATTATGTTTACTATAGTTTTCAAACCCCCTTACCATGGACAGTAGGGGATGGTAATTTATTTGAAAGAGCTTAATAATTTCTATTCAAGAAAATGCTAAAGGTAAGTGGGTCTATAAATGAATTTGGGGAGTGGAATGGAGGTATTTATGGGTGCTATTTGGTTTCGATTTTGTTTGTATTAATGGCAATATATAAAGGACCGACTTAAAGTGGTAAGGTAGCAATAGTGACAGCAAGTGCTCCTTACATTTTGTTAACAATAATGTTGATAAATGGATTTAGTTTGTAAGGAAGTGGTTTAGGAGTGAGTGAGTTTTTCAGACCAGATTTGAGTAAATTGTGGAGTGGTTAGATTTGGGTAGATGCTTTGGTTTAAGTATTGTTCTAATACTCAAGTGGTATGGGAGTGATTGTGTTACTTTCCAGTTACAGGAATAAGAGTGAGTCAATCACAAGAGCTGCTAAAGGATTGATATTTGGAACTTTCTTATGTGGAATATTAGGAGGTATGATTGTGTTCCAGTACTTAGGTCATATGAGTTTCCTCACCAATACTCCTATTCACTCTCTCCCCTTAAATGGACCTATGCTCTCCTTCGTTGCCTATCCCACTGCATTGGCTATGATTCCCTTTCCTAATTTCTTCTCTCTTCTTTTCTTTCTCATCATGATCACTCTAGGCATTGACACCCTCATGGCTATGACTGAGTCTACCATTGGCTACATTCAAGATGAATTCCCCAATCAATTCATTCTCATACACTTTTTTCCTAAAACCATCTCTTACTTCCCCTCTTTCATCACCTAAAACTCCAAAATCTCTAACAAAGTACTTGTCTGTTTAGCAACATCCTTTTCAGGTCTTATTTATTGTAGTGGATGTGGAATATACATGTTAGAATATGTAGATGCTTTTAATTCAACTATAGGTTTGACTGGCTAGTTAATTGCTGAAATTTATCTTATAGTCATATCCAATCATAATTTCTACAATAATTTTAAAATGCTTATACTCGAAAATACTCATCAGGAAATTCCTTAATTTATCGATTTTTCACTTCAAAAACTTATTCTACCTATTTTGTCTATTGTTTTATTTTTAGGAGCTATAGATCTGGTAATTTTTATAGTATTATTTTATATACTACTTAATATAATATAATAATAGTTTCTTTACACTTTGCAAATTAATATTCTTGTATTTGCATTTTTATGGTTTACACAGCTATTTCCAATTTATATATCTTATAAGTTTTATCATGAAAACTAAGGTAATAATTAAAATATACGTATGTATAAGATGTTTTGAAAATAGATATGTAAACAAACAGATTGAATTTAAGTGGTAGCTAGAATGATGAATATTATGATGTCTAATATTTTTAACCGTAAACAAACTTAAAAAAATATTGAATTTTTATTTATTTTGATAAATATTTATATACATTATAATAGTGATTTTATTAAAAAATGAAGTTGAATAATTAAAGAATTAAAATTTGTCTATTATTTTTATTATTGACTATTAATACTAGCTAAATTGAAAGAAAAAGATAAAAAGTATAAAAAAAAAAGGTTGAAAAATTAGAAAAACGATATAGAAATATATATGATAAAAAATGTGAATTAAAATCAGGAATTATAGGATATGCAATCGAATTTACAAATAGTGAAAATAGTAAAAATGAATAGGAATATTTGGTAGGAATAAAATAAAGAAGCGTTTTAGTAGAAATGAATCCTGAAAAGTTAGTAGTAAAGAATAAGAATGAAAGATAATAATTATTTAAGGAAATAAGAATGAATGATATTTAGTTTATAAATGTACCATAAATATGGGATAAAGAGAGTATAAAGGTGAAATGTATTTAAATAGTAAGTAATGAGAAAAGCAGTTTATTGAAGATAGAGATGCAGAGGAGTTAAGAGCCAATTGAAATATACAAGACAGATGTTAATTTGTGTTTTAATAATGTAGAACAGAGGAATGATTGGATAAGGTCTATAATAGAAATGAAAGAGTGTAAGAGAGAGAGTATAGTAAAAGAATTAAAAGAGTAGGAAATGAAATCAAGGATGAAGAGGAGGAATGAAGAACTGAGTAAAAAAGTGGATAGTATTGAGGAGGAGTTGAAGAAGAGAAAAGAGTAAAAAGAAAAAGATTTGTTAATTCGCACTTTATAATTAAGTCTAAAGAGATTGCATTCTCAATCCCAAATAATCTCTTCTTAACTCCATTTAACTCATCCTCATCTATTAAAAGAAGCCAATCTCAACTATTAAATCCAATAAATTCATCCTTAATTCGATTAAATCAAAGCTCACACATAAAAAACTACTTAACTCTCTTAATTAATTGACCAATTTCATCAATACAGGTTTAACAAATATTCTAAAAAAAACTAACCATCCATTTAAGAACAATAACAATTATTGAATCATGAAATTGATTAATAGGATATATCTTAACAAAGTATTTATCATTTTTAATTTTTTTAGGAAATTTCCACCAGCAATATTTTAATCATAATTCAGAAGAAGATGATTTAACCATTTCAGAGCATGAATAATTAGATTAAAAATATTCAGAAGAATAGGAAGATGATGAAGAACTATATAAAATTAAATCTGAAAATAAATTGACTCAATAAGAAAAAGAATATTTTTATAAGTTAATTGGAAAAATCCCAGCAAAAT
>Ga0315908_10000493_pt1 | contig 31060 bp, 16 predicted proteins | sample LakEriMetagenome_12_FD_203520 | JGI IMG/M metagenome (GOLD analysis project Ga0315908, IMG submission 203520) | Freshwater fungal communities from buoy surface, Lake Erie, Ohio, United States - Buoy 4 MA124 | ecosystem: Environmental > Aquatic > Freshwater > Lake > Lake biofilm | place: USA...
TAACTAAAAGTAAAATTTAAAAAATATTAACTAATTATAATTTTCATCGTAATTGTATGGAACAACTCATTTTTTATTAGAATTTTTAAATTTTTAGTAATATCCATATAAAAAAGTAATTTTTGTTGTAAATAAATAATCGATTTTAATTTAAATTTTTATTATTTTTAATCAAAAATAATTTCTAGAAATTATACTACTAATTTTATAATTTAAAATCCTATTTTTATTATATAATTTTAATCATATTATGTCATATTATAAAAATTAAAATTACTTTAATAAAAAATAAAATTATCTAATTATATTTTATTTTTATAATAGTCTACAAAGGTTTTTTAAAATTATCTAATTATTAAGATTAATTTCTAATTTAAACATCAAAATAATCATTTTATAATGTTTTAAATCTTAAAAAATATTTTTTTCTACTTAATGATTTTAATTTAATATCAACAGCAAATTATGTATTTTTGGCATTAATATTAATTGTTGTATTTTTTGGGTTGCAATAATGTTCATAAATGTTTAGTCTTTTTTATAAAATATTTCTTATTATTTTTAATCTAAATAATTATTTTTACATAATTTAAACTTTATTTATTTTATTTTCTTCTGAAAACTCTTGAAGCATTAAATGAATATTACAATTAAGTCACTAAAAATATGTTATATATATTATCTTATAGTACCATCATTTAAGAAAATAAAACTTTTTAAGATTATTGGACAATAAATGCAATTTATGCTTATATTAAAAACCTCATTTTTGAATTAATAATTAATGTTATTAAATTATGACTAAAATCTAATCCATAAACTGAGTATTAATAAATTAGCATTTCTAATAAGCAAGATATGTTAAGCCAAGTATAATGACTTATTTTAGATTTGAATTTTTTTTAACTATCATAGTAAACATTAAAAGGAATAGTAAATATGTCTATACTACTAATTATTTATTATAATTTATATTTTGTTGTTAAATAAAATAAATTTTAAGATTAATTAAAAAAAATTGAAAGAAAAATAAAATAAAAGCATAATTATATAATATAAAATAAATATCATATAAAAATGGGTATACTGGAAAGAATAAAAGAAATAGAAGATGAAATGGCTCGAACCCAAAAGAATAAAGCAACAAATTTTCATCTTGGTTAATTAAAAGGTCGTCTAGCATAATTAAGAACTCAATTACTAGAACCAACTGGTAAAGGAGCAAAAGGAGAAGGATTTGATGTAGGTAAATACGGAAATGCAAGAGTATGTATGATAGGATTTCCATCTGTAGGAAAATCAACTCTATTATCAACTCTTACTGAAACATAGTCATTAGCAGCAGCTTATGAATTTACAACTCTAACCTGTATACCAGGTATCATTCATTATAACGATGCCAAAATCCAGTTATTAGATTTGCCAGGAATCATAGAAGGAGCAGCTGAAGGTAAAGGAAAAGGAAGATAAGTAATAGCTGTAGCAAAGAACTGTGATGCTGTTTTAATGGTATTAGAAGCAGCAAAGGCAGATGATTAGAAAAGGAAACTAACAAGAGAGTTAGAAAAGGTAGGAATTAGATTAAATAGGAGACCTCCTAATGTAACAATTACTAATACTAAGGGCGGAGGAGTAAAGTTAAATAGTTTGATGAAGTTAACTCATTTAGATGAAAAGATGGTAAAAAATATCTTGTCGCTTTATAAGATTCATAATGCAGATGTGTTATGTAGGGAGGATATTAATGTTGATGATTTCATTGATGTTGTGGAAGGAAATAGAAAGTATTTGAAGTGTTTATATGTTTATAATAAGATTGATACGATATCTTTGGAAGAGGTTGATGAAATTGCGAGAAGGTAGCATAATGTTGTAATAAGTTGTTAGATGAAACTTAACCTTGATTATCTGTTGGAAAAGATGTGGGAGTATTTGGATCTTACTAGAGTTTATACTAAGAAGAAAGGAATGTATCCAGATTTTGGAGATCCTATTATTCTTACTAGTGACAGAAATGGTAATACTGTCTAAAGTATTTGTGATTAAATTCATAAGGATTTTGTTAAGGATTTTAAGTATGCTAATATTTGGGGAAAAAGTGTTAGACATATGCCTCAGCGATGTGGACTTAATCATCAGTTGAAGGACGAAGATGTTATTCAGTTGTTTAAAAATACTTCCAAAAAAACAGAGTAGCCCAAGAAGAATGAAAATTTGTTGGAAAATAAAAATTCATTAAAGATTAAAAAAAAATGAACTATTTATTATTGCCATTATTTTTTATTATTTAATTATTATAAAACATTTATATTAAATAATTTCAGAATAAATTGAAATCTAAATCCATTGTTAGCATTGAATTTCTGATATTGTGGTTCATTAAAAAATCTTCAGTTTTTTTGGTGTCATCAATATCTGCCTTTTCATAATCATAAACATCCTTTAAATATCTGAATCCTTCTAATTAAAATTACTACTCAATTTAATTATCGGAATTAGTTACACTCACACTTGGTTCATCTACAAATGGTAAGCTTGAAAAGGGTCTTTGGTTTTCTATGATTAGTTTTGACACCAAAACTGCAGTGTCAGTTGAAAGTTATACGTTTTCTAAATGTCGCATTTAAAATTTTGCATTTCTTAACTGTTTTGTGCGATCTTTAGGAGGCTATTAATATCATTCAATTTATTTTATAATATTATTTATTAATTTATTAAAATGATAATTTTAATATCGTTATTTTATATTTTTAAAGATGTATTTTTACGTGGTCTCCTAGTATTCCTCCAAAAATAAAAAGGTCAAAATTTTAAGCGTCAGAAGGCTTTAATACTTCAGTTCCTCTTAAATCTAACAGACAAACCCTATTTGTTTCAAATTTCAGATTTTTATTTTCTAAAGTTCTTAATATTAATTCAGACTTTTCATTAAAATTTTATTCATTGTTCACATCATTATAAACCATTTCAAATTTTACTTCTTACTTGTTATTGTGATTTAATAAGTTATCTAAATTTTTTCGGTTGTCTTTTTCTTCATCTTCAGTTGATTTGAAATCTTATATTTTTTTATAATTTGATAATATCAACTTGAATTATTTTGAATTTTTCAAATATTTTAATATTTATTAATATTCTTCACTACACCATTCAAATAAATAATCTTCACAATGATCAATCAAAATATATTTTTAATTAATGTTATCTTATTTTTACATTAAAATAATAAAATCTTATATTAAATATTATTTTAAAATTAGTATTATTATCTTTTTTTATTATATACTATAGAAAAATTACTATCAATTAATAATACAATATTTAAAAACTTTAATTATAAATTAAATTAGTATATTTAAAATTATTTTTATTTTAATATTGTAAAAATAATATAATATTCATTAAAATAATTTTTTAAAATCAGATTAAATTCTTTGTTTTTTAATCTTATATTATTTTTTTTTTCAAATGAATTTTTTATTAGTTTGAATAATTATTTATCTCTTTATTAATCTAAATGATAATTACTTCATTATTTAATTTTGGGGTATTCAATTATTTTACAATATATTTTCTTGATTATAAGTTTATTCGAATTTAGTCACTAAATAAATATGATATTTACTATTAAAACATTAATCAGAAATATATAACCTTTTACCATTATTGGAGAGTAAATTCAATATACGTTTTTATTAAAAATTTATACTATGAGTGATTATTATAAGCGCTACTAATATTCATTCCAAAACCATGTATTAATAAAATATCATTTTTATTACAAATAATATATTAAGTAAAATGAAATTTAATAATCTAATTAAAAATAGCATAAAAAATATAATATATAGAAAAAATATTAAGATTGAAATATTAAAGAACTGAAAACTCTATAAAGGGAAACATTGATTCATTTCTAAAATTTTAATTTGTTTTATTAATTTTTGTTTATATAAGATCACAAAAAATTATCATTTTAAGAATTGTTAATAAAATATTAATTATAAAATTTTAAATTAAATTTTTATAAAAATTATAGTTTGGTTTATTTAAATTATAAAAATTATAATTATATTTATATTAATTAAATTTTAATAAAAAAATGGGAAATGAATTTAGCAATAATTGTTGTGGATGTGTGGAAGAAAAAGTTTAAAAAAACAAAGCATAAGATTTGTTAAATAGCATTTAAATAAACAAAAATTAAAAAAATATTAAGAATTTTAGCTCTTGTATTTCTACAAAAGAAATGACAATAAATGATTTCAATCAATTAAAAGTAATAGGTAGAGGTCCAATGAGTAAAATAATTTTAGGATAACATAAACAAAATTGTAAATAATAATAAATAATATTAGTATAATTTTACGCAATTAAAATATACAGAAAAGATTTAATTTCTACTGAGAAATAAAAAAAAAGAGTTTAAATAGAAAAAGAATTACTAAAAATACTCGATAATTAATTTATTGTTAAATTAGAATATTCATTTTAATCGAGGCACAAATTATACATTGTAACAGAATTTGTTTAAGGTGGAGAATTATTTCTGAGAATTAAAAATATTATAAATAAATAAAAAAGATAATTAACAATATAAGAGTATTCTATAATATTTTAGATTTTTTATTAAAATAATATATAGAATTCAATTTTATTTGGTTGAAGTAATTTTGGTTTTAGAATATTTACATTCTAAAAATATTATTTATAGAGATTTAAAGGCAGAAAATATTATGATTCATAAAGATGGTCATATAAAAATCATTGATTTTGGTTATTCAAAAATTCTTATTGAAGGTAAAAAATTAATAAAATCATAAAAATTTAATAAATAATAAAAATTATATAATAAATGAAAATTTATTAATAAAGATATTAATATCAATATTTTTGATACTAAAATTAATAATGATTATAATAATTTAAATGATAATAAAAAGAATAGCATACATATTCAATTTGTGGAACCTTATAATATACAGCTCCTGAAATCTTATTAGGACAACAATACGACTAAAAAGTAGATTTATGGTCTTTAGGAATCTTAATATACTTTATGATATAAGGAGAAACGCCTTACTGTTATGCTTCAGCTCATTTAAGTCAAAAGCAAATAATAAGTAAAATAGTATCAGAAGAAATTCAAACATCTCACATAAAATACTAGTCAGCAGATCTATTAGACCTTCTAAAAAAGCTATTAATGAAAGACAAGAATTATAGACTAAATAATATTTAAAACGTAAAAAAGCACGTGTTCTTTAAGAATATAAATTGGGATGATTACATTAATAAAAGAATAACGCCTCCTTTTATACCATAATTGGAAAATATGAGTGATACTAGATATGTGGACTCATTTTTTACATAACAATAAGTTTAAGATAGTCCTATTCAGGATTTTAATATTTGTTTTGAAAATTATGATAATTTCACTCATGAAAATGAAAGTTGCAATTAATAAAATCAGCTCAATGAAATTGATTATAATTTGGATTCAGAATTTGACGGAAATTATAGTTTTGATAATTAATTTGATAATCAATCCAGTCATAATAATTAAGAAGATAAAGATCAGCATAATATTGTTAATCTTGATTAAATTAATCTCAAGTGAATTATATATTTGTTATTATATATTGATTAATTTCTTAATTATGAGTTTAAATTCTAAAAAAACCAATTTCAGAAACTAATTTAATGATTAAATTAATAAAATTATATCCAACATCACTTTTCAAACATTCGAATAAAAAGATATTCAGAAAATATTTTGAGAAAAATCTTAAGAAATAAGAAATAAATATGGCATAAATAAAGGAGAAACTATGAGATTTAAAGATAAAGAAATTGATAGTGAATTTTAAAAAAAAAAGCAAAAAAGAAAAGAGTTATTTTATTCCTAAGATTCAAACTTACTAAAACCAAGTGAATTTAGCGAAAAAATTTATGAGCAAATCCAACATTATTATCTAGAAGATATAGAAGAAAAGGAATAATCAAGAAAGATAAATTTAAAAAATCGTCAAAATACCAGTGAAATTTAGATGCAATAAATTTGAAAAATATTTAGAGAAAAATTTGATAAATTAGATTTATCACTAATGTACCAATAATATAAAAAATTATCAAATAAAATAAAATTTATTCAAATATAAAATGACGAAAATTTTAAGTAATTGGATTAAAAGTAGCAACTTATAATCTTATATGAATTATTACACCAAAAAAAGAAACTATAAAAAAATGAGTAGGAACTAATTTTCTAAGAAATCCAAAATCAATTCAATCTAAATTTATCAGACATTTTTAATTTGGACCAAAAAGAACTGGAAAAATATGTACAATTAGAACAAAAGATAAATTTCAAAAAGATTTCATTGGGACTACAAAAAGAAGAGTTAGAGGAGTTGATAATAAAAACTGATTAAAGATAAGAAAATAATTTGGTAGAAATATTCAAAGATTAAATAGCAGTCAAGAAAGCCAAAGTCAATGAATTGATGAAAAAATAGAAGAAGCAGGAATAGTAATAGGAAGATAATATACAGGATGAAATTTAGTAATTAATTGAAAAAAAAAATATTTTTGATAAGTAGAGGTTCACCATTAATCTTAATAAAAATTTTACTAGGTCTGTTAATACTCAAAGATTGTAATCAATTATTTATAGATTAATATAAAATATGATATAATTTAAAAAATTATCATCATTTAATTTTAATCATTGTCAAAAAAATAAATTTATAAATTAAAATAAATACAATTTTAAATATTTTAAAGATAGAGTTATTTGTAGTAGAACAATTATAAACAGTATCAGAATAATGTACTCAAGTTTTAAAACATTGGAAATTTTTCTAAAAATTCAGTTTCTAAAACTATCAAGTTTAATTCCTTAAAAAAGTAAAATTCATTACTTATTAGTACTAATTAAACTAATTAGTTATCATAAAGGAATATTTATGATTCTAAATCTATTACTAATTTAGATTATACATAGAATCCTAATTAATAATTCTAATAGTAAGTAAATATTGATAAGAAAAATATTTAAAAAATATTTAAAAATTAATAATATCATCTTCTTGTTAAATCAAATTCAAATAATAAATCTCAAAAATTAAACAAAATTATATAATAATAATAATAAAAATAAAAAATACCAATATAAAATAATAAATAAGAACTTACTAATTAATAAGAAGTATAGAAATCCTAAGAAAAATTAGCTAAAAATAATATATAAAGATAATAAAGAGAAACATGAAGAATATTAATGAATTTGCATTAAGATTACATAAACAATAAAGATTAGTTCCAATAAAAAAGTTAAAAAGAAAGTAAAGAAATAAACAAAATAATATTAAAAATGGAGAAATGTAAATATTATATTAAAATAAAAGTAACTCAGAACCTTCAAAGCAAAACATTAAAAAAGAAAACAACAGAAGAAGAAAAAGCAAATTTAGATTAAATAAAAGAGCAACACAGCTTAAAGAGAGAAATCCAGAAAGAACTAGAATTGTAGTTAAAAGACACTGGACAGATTTTAGATCTTTACAAGAATAAGAATGAATAAAGATTAATTCTATCACAAATAAAAGCATCATAATAACTAAGAATGTGATGATCATTATTATAAAATCAATATCTTATCATCATGTTTATGAGTAGACATGTGAATGTAATCATCTTAACTTATATTGGATTCCTCTTCCTCTATATTGAAAATGTTCTTCTTGTTGATGGTGAAGTTACGGAATTCTAAAAGATCTTTGTTCTTCTTTTTTTTTATTTAAAAAAGTTGTTTGTTCGAATTCTCTTTATTTAAAGTGATGTCAAGTTTATTATTGTCTTTTTCTGACATTTCTTTATATACTTCTACGTTCTTTTGCTTGCTCATGATTAACCTCACAAATCCACATAAAATAATCAGCAAAACCACAAATATTATTAAAACAAGAATGTCCATGTTATATATAAACGATATAATTAATAATAATTATGAATAAAGCTAGATATTACATCCTATATCTTAATAATAATAATAATAAAAACGAAAAAAAATGAAGAAGATAATGATCTTATTAGTTCTATTAATAGTGTCAGTATAAAGTAAAGACTCTCTGTCCGTGAATGGTGACCAGATGACCCAATGGATCCGAGCTAGAGGTACTTTCGTAGTATCATTAGTGGATTTAAATGTGAAACTAGACACTTCTAAAGCAGATACCTCATTGTTAGGTCTTCCCCCTGCCCCTATTAACCCTAATGCCTCTCCAGAGGATTAATAGAAAGCCAAAGACTTATAAGCTGAAGTAGATGCTTTTGCAGAGGCAACTAAGGCATTACCTAAAGAATATGATTTGTATACTAATGATAAAATCGAGTTGCCATTGGTATGTAATCCTAAGGAATTCCCTGATAAACCATTCATTAAAAATGATAAATTGACTAGTATAGCTTAAGGAGGAGCTATGTTAAAGACTTGTTGGGTTTAAAGTGCTGGAGTCAGTGGAGATATTGATTATTTGTCATTACCTAATTTGAATGCTAAATCATTAGCTAATTTCTATTAATGTGCTAGTAATTAGACTGGAAATAAAATTGATCCTGCTTTTATATTGCCTGCTGATGGAATAATAAATCCAGATGCTTTAATGACTGTTGCAACATTTGGTGATTTCAATAGAGATGATATAAGTTGGTTGGAAATGTGGGTTTATATGTGTACTAAGGGAGTCTAACCTAAGGAAAGTTATTATTTGGCTAAGGATGCTGATAGTTTGAAATAGTTATTAAAAGTCTAAGGGGAAGCCAAAGCTTAATAGATTGCTAATAAATAGAAAGGAGTTAGTAAAGGAGTTTTAAATGCTGTTGCTCCTAAGAAAACTAAGAGATTGAGTAAGAATAAAAAGACTAATGTTGTTTTCAGTTATTCTTAATTGTAGAAATTGGCTAAGCTTAATAGTGAGTTTGAGAGTTAGAGCAAATACAATAGGAAGATTTAAGACCTTATTGAAAAGAATGCTAATATTTATAATAATAGTCATAAATTTAAAAATAATAAGGATATTTTGAAAATGAAGTTGAATTAGAAATCACATGAGTTGGCTAGTGGAATCTAATAGATGATGATTAGAGCTTAAGACCCTGAGTTATTAAATTTATTGAAAAAACATAAATAGAAACTTAGATTAAGATAAAGTAAAAAATCAAAGAAGAAACATGTTAGAGCATGAAAATAAATTATTAATCATATTTATTCAATATATTTAATTATTTTAATTATTATTATATTTTACCTTTATAAGTACTTATTAATTAAAAATATTAATTAAATTTATTGTATTGATTATTATTATTTATTCATAAATTATATAAATTTATTATTTAAATTAATTTTCATCGAGTTTTAAAAATTTAATTAATTATTATTTTGGAAAAGTAAAATACTAAAATATTAAACAAAAAAAACCGTAATTGTTTTTTAATAGCTTAAAAATAGCAGCAATTCTAATCAATTTCAAAAATTTAGCTTTTAAATTATAAAATATCAAAAAAAGCTTCAGTCTGTTTATATCTTACAATTTATTTCAAATCTTTTTCATATATTTAATTTAATTTATTTGAAAATTTTTTTTATCTAAATAATAGGAAGGGAGTTAATTGATATTTTAAGTAATCGATAAAAACTTTATTATAGTATCTTTAAATGCTATTTTTTCTGAATTGATAATTATTTACCATTTATATTAAATATTTAAAGTAAATTAAAATAGTTTCAGAAGTTCATTATTATGATAATTTTAATTCTTATTTTTTAATTTCATCTTTTTAATTTAAAAGTTATTTTAGAAATATTTTTTAATTTTGTGTTACTATTGACTACTTTTAGTCTTCACATATTTTTGTTAATTCTTATTTATTTATCCCTTTTAAAATATTTATATAAATAAATTAATTTAATAAATCTAAAAAGCTTTAATTGAATTGTAATTCCAGAAATTAATTAACAAATCCTTTTTTTTCTTTTAATCTATAATTGATAATGTTATTATCAATAATATATTAAATGTTTTTACTTTATTGTATAAATAATTTTTTTAAATTTTAAATATTTATATTATTAAAATTGCTTGAATTAATATTTTAAATTTAATTTTTTTAAAATATATTCTCAATTATATTATCTAAAAATATTAAATTCTAATTTTCTAAAATAATTTTTAGATTTATATCTAAAAAATATTAATAATGATATATTATACTTTGAAAAATATAATCTTTTACTTCTAAAACATAATTTTAAAATTGTTAATAAGTTTTTTGAAACATCTCTTTTAAATAAAAAAGGTCAAAATATTATTCAGATTAAAACAATTTGTGACTATTATCTTAATTTTTTAGCAATTTATTTATCTAAATACATCCTTAAAAAAATTCGATTTAATTATTTATGAAATTTCCCATATCTATTATATATAAATTGATTAAATCATCCAAACAGTTAATTAATAAAATTTATTTAGTTTATTGTTAAATTTCTTCAACTAAATTTTAAAAATCTTATTCTAATTAAACATAAAATCTTTTTTTGATATCTTATACATTTTCTCGATGAATATTATATAAAATAATTAAAACATCTTTTTTTAGATTATGAATGTTATTAGTCTTTACTTTAGGAGATAATAATCTTTCTTAAAATTAAGTTATCTAAGACATAATAATCATTTTAAGTAGTTTATAAGGACTAAACTCTCAAAAATCATATTCCTGAAAAAGCAAAAAAATCGTATTAGCTATTAATAATAATATTATAATATATACTAAATAAAAATATTATAAATTAAAAATATATTTTTATAATTAAAACAAATATTATTATAAAATAATTAAAGAAATATATATAAATCTAAATAAAAATAAATAAATTATGATAAAATACAAAGAAAAAAAGTGGTGAATTGCAAATATGGATCTTCAGATTAAAGTTCAAAGAATAACAAATTAGGAATAATACTAGAGAGAGAAACAACAATTCCTTCATTACGATCGCATTCATGATTAAATTCTACATTTACATCTGGAACTGCATCAGAATTATTCGAAATTATATTTGCCATTATTAAATTCTTTTCTTAAGTGTCTGCACTCAAAATTGCCAACATTCAAAAATTATCTTCTTTTTCTATACCAAACATCTGTTTTCTTAATTCATAAAAAATCTTCATTTCAAATTTTTCATTTATTTTCTATCCTTTTTTTTTCATATTTATTAGTATTTAGCTTAATTCAGAATAATTCAAACGAGATTTGTAATATTTTAAGGTGTCCATTGTTATTTTATATTTATTATTTTAATTATATTATATTTTTAATATAATAAGATATAATTTTTAATGTAATATTAATAATCTAATTAATTATTTTTATCCGTATATAAATATCATATATTTTTTAATAACCAATTCTATAATTAATCCAAAAATTATTGTAGCTATTTTTATTCTTTATCCGTTTCAATTAATTATTTAATATTATCAATCATTTATTAAATCCCCTAAAAACTATAGCTGATTTTTTATGATTCCAATTAATTATTAATCAAATCAATAAAATCAGGAAATAAACAATCACTATAACATTTGCCGTTAACGATGATTCCTTAAATATTAAGAAAAATAAAAATTAATTAACTATATATGACATAAATAATAAATAATAATAAAAAATATTTTACCTTTTTAAACTTCAAAATATAAATCAATAATACCCCAATCAAATCTAGTTTCAATATTATTAGTAAATTATGGAGTCTACTCATAGAGCCATTTTTGACTAATAAGCTAATTATAAATATCATTAGCTTAGGGATTATCTTTAAAAAAATTAAGATCAATATTGGTGATTTAAATTTGCAATTGTGGATTTTGATGAGAATAGAAATGACAATAAGCATCAATGATAGCTTAGGAAAGAGATTAATGATTAATAAGAGGATTAATGGATTAAAGATTTATGACTCTGCTTTTGACACTATCAACTCCTTTGCTTAATAGTTTTAGTTTATTAGGGTTTAGAAATTATGACATTTAGGTTAGATCAGTGTTAATTAGAAAAGTTCCATGGTGAAGAAGTTTCTGCCTTAGCTGTAAGTCCGGAAGACTGATCTGGTATGCACTGCCTGATATCTATTATTATTATCATCATATATTATCATATTATTAACTTATATAATTAAATATAAATTTGTTTTTTATTAATTTTAATTATGATGATATATAATTAAATTGATAAAATATAAACATTAAAATAATAAGATTACTTTTTTTTAATCTATAGTAATATCATTCCTTCCTTACAATTCTGCCTGAACCTACAAATTAGCCAATGCATCCAACAATATATGATTATTAACTTACTTAGTATCCAAAATACTCTATTTAGTAAAATTACAATTAAAGAATGTAAAGCAAGTATTATTAATATCATGATAAACAGCTCCTCCTCCACTCTTCCTTCTAGCTAAATCTACTTATTTCTCTGACATCTTCTACAAATCACATTCTTTCCAAGGATTCTAGTGTCTCCCTATCACTACTGTTTTCTCATTTCTCCATAATAATAATTTAGGACTATCGAATACTTTTTTATCGTATAAATATTCTTCAATTGCTAAATTAAAATGGATATTATTGTATGATGATCTTATTATTTCTATTTTATTCTCTTTTTAAAGTAAGTCTTATCGTTTTATCAATAATTCTTCGCTTATTTTCAACCTTTTTTAACTTATGATTTATAATATTCTAATTTTTTTATATTTTAACATTTCTTTTTAATAATATATTTAAAATATATAAATTTATATTTATTTTTATTAAGATATTTATCATATTTATTAGTTATTTTATGTAAAAAAAAGTTTTTTAAAAAATTTAAGTTGATATTGTGAATAATGATTAAAGTGTTGACATTGATGAAAGTTTTATATTAGAAAATATTTTAAATACTATTAAAAAAGAAGAAAGTAATCAAAAGCAATATGAAAAAAATAGTAACTATAAATCAATAATATAATTTTAAAACAGTGATTTACTTTAATAAAAAAATAATAACATAATTAATACTTATGAAAAAATTTCATAATTTTAAAGTTAATATCTCAAATAAAATGATAATTAGTAACCTAATACGTAGAATAGTAATGAAAATAAAAATTATATGAATATAAATATATTTGATTCAAAAGAATTAGATTAAAATAGTTAAAATTTCAATTAATCCATAATAATATTAGATTAAACAGATTAGAGTTAATAAAGTATAAATAAAAGAAGAAGTTATAAAGATTGTTTAAATAAATTTTAATTCAATTAATAAGAAAAATGAAAAACTATTATTGAATAATAATTGAGGAATCAATCAAAAGAAAAAGAATTGTAATTATTAATTCAAATAGAAAAAGAATATGAAAATAAATTAGAAAAAGATTATTAAACAATTATTCAATTATTAATTTCTTAATAAAAAGAAATGGAGGATTATGAAGGAATAAAACATTGGTATTTATTAAGTAAAAAAGGAATATAATCTTATCAAGATGATAAAATTTTATTAGAACAATATTAATAAAAAGCTCAAATATAAATATAATAGTTAATTTAAAAAGAAAATACATTTTTAAAAACATTTTATTAACAAATCAAAAGTATTCATTGAACTCAAATAATCATTAAACTCCCTAATGTTAATTAATTGAATGATAATTTTATTTTGGATTGTTAATAAAAATTAAAAATATCAATCACAAATTTACAATTAATTTATAATTGTTTATTATTTTTAATCGATATGTTAGATAAAAGAAATTAATTCAAAGAAGATTACATTAAAATATAAAATGATTTATAATAAAAATTAGATTAATTTATGATTATTAATACTGAAAATGAATTTAAAAATTTTGATTTTATTTTTGAAGATTAAAAATAAATAAAAAATTAATTGGTAAAGTTAGATAATATAATTATGGACTCTTAAATACTATGTTCTGCTACTGAAATAATTATATGTGATGAAAATGATTAATTATTAAAAAACAATAATTTTATTGAATAAATTTATACTTCTTCAAAAGACATTAATTAAATCATTAAAGAATTGGAAAATATTAAACTTTAATTTTATTTTAAGGATAAAGATAGTTAATAGATATAAGAAAGTAATACAATAAATTAGCTAGTTTAGAATTTGAATTAGTATTTTCAAAGGATTATTCTCTTTGAAAAATAGTTAATAATAATTTTATATTAATATTAAGCAGAAATTAAATTTATTTAAATTTAAAAAAATGAACTTATATAACTTTAAAAGTAAGCAAAATTATAATTATAGAGTTTAGAGATCAGTGGAAAATTAAACTCTATCTATTCAAAGGAATTAAATGAAATTGCTTAAAATATTTTCAAAATAAATACATAATTATAAGAAGAAAATATTTTTTAAAATTAACATGATATTTAAGATTAAATTTAAAATATAAAGATTTAAATTAAGAAAGTTAAATAATAAGCAATTAATCTTGCTTCTGATCAAATAGATTCTTTATTTTTGGGATTGAAGTTTAAAATATTAGAAAGTATTAATTCTAGATTAATTTTGATTAAATCTGATTTTTATTAGTTATAAAAATTCTTTTAAATAAAGAAATAAGTTTAAATGTTTGATAATATATATGTAGAAATTAATAATTAATTTTTATAAAATACAGTAGAATTTAATAAAATTTTACAAGAGAAAAGTGATAGTAACTTTTTATATTAATTATAAAATATTTATAATAATAATAATCAGATTATTGGAAGATTAAATTATAATATAAATATATTGGAAAACGAATAATATAATCATTAAAATCAAAGTATTTAATTTTAGCAAATTTAATAAATAATCAATAAATTTAACAATATTTTAATAGAGATATAATAATATTAAAAAGATTAATAAGTTTAAAATATATTTATTTAATTAAAATATGAAATAATTTTGAAAAATACAATTATAGAATAAGATAATATAGAACTTATGCTAAAAAACCTCGGTGATTATTATAAAATAAATAAAGCTCAATTTTTACAAGAATTATAAACAGATTCTAATATTAATTTAATAAATAAATATTACTAAAAGCTAATATAAGCTTATAAGATATTTTTATCATTAGAAGATAAGTTTTATAATCACGAAATATATTAAGATTAAAAAAAAAAATTTCAATATTTTGAAAATAATTTTAGAATATTAGATTTAATATTTAATAAAAATTTGAAGTTAATTTTGAATAAATATAAAATAGTTAGTTTATCAGAAATAAATTAATAAGATTCAGAAAATTTATAATAAATTTATGAAAAAATTCTCTCTCAATTATTAGAAAATTATGATAATTTTTATTCCTATTAAAATAATTGTAATACTGATATTTTTGATATAGCAAAATAGTTTTATATATTTTAGCAGTTAAAATAATAATTCTAAATTGTTTTAGACTAAATCGACAGTAATCTAGAAATTTAATTTAATAACTGATTTTAATTTTATATTTACGTAAATTAAAATATTTTAATTTATAAAATATGTTTAATTGATTTTTATTAAAATATTATAAAACAAAGAATGCAATATATAAAATAATATTAAAATCTTAATAATATTAAAATAATAAAATAAAACATAAAGGAATAATATTTAAAAATTATTATTAGAGAATATATTATATCATAATTTGAATTCATTTAGATCAAGTTCTTTATTAGCCCAATACTAAGCGTGCAAATCTGTCAATGATAACTTCATATCATAATCAATGCTTCCATCATAAGAAAAGTCGCATTCTATAAGATAAAAAATATAAATTACTTTTATCTTTATCATCCCTAATATCTTTTTCTTTAAACTTTGAATAATCAAATATACAATTATTAATAGTATAAGGATCGATATAAGGATCTATAGGTACGACGACCCTTAATTTATTAAAATATATGATATTAATATTAAAAATATTAATAAATTATTAATAAAATATTAATAATTAATTATACGATAAATATAATACGTAAAAAGTTTAGGAATATAATTAGGATCATCAGCAGTGTCTTTATCAGCTGGTAAAATGGCAAATGTAAATTAATTTAAGTAATCTTTCCTCATTTCAGCTTTCATGTTATCTCCTGATTAAATCCTCATAGTATTTACATAATAAACAGCAGAATTTTAAGTTACCTTCTGTTCTAAAGCAGTGCAAATCGCTTTATTCCTAACATCCTAAATACTTAAACAATCTTAATTATATTTAGATCTTATAATATATTTTGCTTTCATTTGCTCAAAGTTTTCATCTGGTATACAGAATTGATCACTAAATTTGTAAAATGACTTGATAAATTTTGGATAATTAGGTTTTATATCTTCCATTTCGGTTGTGTTCCAAAAACATCCTTTTTTCTTTATATCTAGCTGAATGTTTATTCTTTTCATTTAAGATAAGTCCAAAAATTTTGTTACTCTGAGTTTTTAATGATTTTTCATTCTTAAAGTTAAAGTTCCTTATAATTTTAAAAATAGTCCTAATTTATTCTTATTTTTTTATTTCAGATTGTCTTTTAATAAATGTGATAAACATTATAGACAAAGCAAAATACCTATTAATAATATTATTTTAATCTTCATTTTATATTTATATCTTATTATTATAAAGTTTTATGTATTTAATATATATTTCAAAATTGTTAGTCTTCTTTTAAATTTGATTTTACATTTTCTTTATTTATAAATTCAGTTCCAAATAAAATTGCAATATTCCAAAATTTTTTTTAATCTGTTTCAACTTATTTGATTAATCTTTAAAGTTCTTTTTATTATATTTTTTCGATTGTTTTTTTGATTTTTTCAATTTGATTTTCAAAATTTTTGTATTGAGTAATAAATTATTCTTTATTTTCAGTACGATTAATCTATTAATCATTTTCAAATAATTTTATATTATCATTAACATCATAATCTATTTTTTAACTAAAACAAAATTTCTTTGCCTAAATAAATAATAAGTTTAAGAAATAATATTTTTTAAATTTATTGAATATATAGATAATAACTTAATTATTAGAGAAATTTTAGATTTATTTTATAGATTAGTCGTAGGTAACTTCATTTGCAGTTTTTTTATTAAAATATAGTATTTTTTCAATCAGTTATGTATTTTCAGGCAAATTGTTAATTTGATTTATCATTATATTATTTCTTATTTGCATTATTTAGGAATTACTTAAATCATTTAATTGATCTTGATAGTAATCAGGATATAAAATTTAATTCATATTTTAAGAAATATTATCTTATATTTCAATATTTATTGTCTCTTAAATAATTGTTTAGTTATTACAAGTATTATTCAAAGTTTTATTTTAAGTTAGTTATGTTATTTCATTTTAAGTATAATTTTATTTTATTTAGTTTTCTTATTATTGTTTTATATCATTTAAAATTTTTATACCAAACAAATTTTTTTAAGCAATTATATCTGTTTATTATTTCAATTTGTTTACAAGCTAATTATTAAATATATTATTTACTTGAATTAAATATTTTTTAGATTGTTCATCTAATATTGATGGTAAATCATTAATATTAAAAGCGAAATTTAACTAATTAAGTTTTTAAATAGCCCATATTATACCTTTTTTTCAAATATCATTAGAGTTTTGTACTATTTTTAAGTAAAAGCTTTCAAATAAATCTTTTAATTCACTTTCTATTTCTTTTAAATTATTTATTTATTCAAATAAGTCCATTATACTTTTATTGACATGTTATAATTAATTTTAAGCAAATAATTATTTTTAATTTTCAATTATTATTTATTAATCAAATTTTTTATATTATAATTCCAGCTATTTAATTTCATCTTCAACATTTATTCCTTTTATTATAAGTTTTAATTATTAAATTTATTAATTAAATTACGATTGTATTTATTTATAATTTTAAATCTTTCAAATTAATAATTATAATTACTTATTTTTAAATACTTGCTATTTAATCTAAATATAACTCATGATACTTTCTTAAAATAGTAAACTGTTTTTCTTTGGTTAATATTATTTATTAAACATAATTATATTAGTAATCTAATACTTATTAACCAAATATATTTTTTTTCTAATAAAATATAGCTTTTTAATTATAATAATTTATCATTTTATTTTCTAGTGAATATAAATTAAAGTTAAATTTTATGCCTTCTTAATATAAAATATGTTGTTTTAAAAGTCTAATTTCATTAAAATTGAACAACTATTTTTTTAAAAGTATATTCTAAATATCATGTATATTCATCTTTTCAGTTTACTTTTTTAAAGATGTTTTAAATTAAATTTTATTCTTTTAATCGTAATTTTTATTTTTTTCAATAATTTTAGGAATCTTCCTATTTTAAATCTCCTCTTTCCTTTAATAGTAAATAAAATAAAAATTTAAAATTACGAATTTATTTTAATAAATTATTTCCAATTATCTAAGTCTTAAATCTATTGATAATCAGATTACTATTCATTATATTTTTAAGTTTTAATACTCTTTTTGTTATTTTAGTGAATATCCTTATTTAGCTAATCATATATATCTTATAAAGTATAATTGATTCCAATTTCTTATTTTACTTAATTCAAAATTTTAAATTTATTATCATCATATTTTCTTAACTAAAATATTTTATTCTATTTTAATTATAAAGCGTCACGTAAAGAATGCTGACTTAAAAATCTGCTTTTTTTGAGACTATTATTTCCTTTATTAAAATCATTGTTAATATTATAAAAATCAATTCAATTTTATTCATCGTTTTACAATTAATTAACAAAATCATTTTTAATTCTTTGATTTAAACTTAAGGATTGATATTTATTTCTGATAATTAAGCTAACTTATTTATATTCTTAAGTTTTCATTTTTTTTATAGTATTAAATTAAGTTATAATATTGTTTAATAAAATAAAATTAATGAATTATAAGATGATAATCATATAAATGCGGTGGAAATTTTATCGAGTTTTTTAGTGATTTCATCTGCGATGGAATGAATAAGTTTGGAATTTAGACCATGATGGATATTGAGTTAGTCTAGAAGATAGACAACATTTTCAGTAGCTACATTTCCATTGGCTTTTTTGGCATAAGGACATCCTCCTAGTCCTCCTATGCTTGAATCTATTACCTTAACTCCATACTCTAAACATTTAAGAATATTTGATATTGCAGTGTAATTTGTGTCATGGAAGTGGATTGCCATGTTCTCATTATTTAGGCATTTCACTCCTATTATATTATCATATGATAATATTGATAATAATATTATGATAATATTATATGATTATAAATATATTATTTATGTTTGTTTGTATTTATATATACCTTCCATTAACTATATACACTTTTGAATATTTCCTGCTCCAATAGTATCCCCTAATGAGACCTCATAACAACCCAATTCTAACAAACTGTTAGCAACATAATTAACCTTATTAATTTTAACTTCTCCCTCATATGGACACCCCATAACACAACTAACATAGCCCCTGATTTTAATCCCTTTCCTTTAACATTCCTAAGTAACTTCCCTGAATCTATTTAAACTCTCCTTTATATCACAATTAGTATTTTTCATAGTAAAAGTCTCACTAGCTGCTCCAAACACTGCTATTTCCTATACTCCACATTCTAATGCCTGATCAAGTCCTTTACGGTTTGGCACTAATACTGGGTAGGAAATAGATTTATTGCTTCGATTAATAGTCGAAAATACTTAACTATTATCTGAAAATTATGGGATCCATTTAGGCGACACAAATGACGTTACTTCTATTGTTTATAAACCACTACGAGATAGATCGTTTATTAGTTTTATTTTGCAGGAGGTTGGAACAAATGTTTATTCATTTTGTAGTCCATCTCGTGGACCTACTTCTACTATTTTTACGGATAAGGGAAGTTTTATGTTGTTTTTGTAAACATGTTCTTTGAATTATTTTATTGTTTGGTCCACTCCGTATTTTATTTTTTGTTTATTCATAATATTAATATTATAATATTATTATGATTATCATTAATATATTGTTATTATCATTATTTTATGATTATTATATTACAATTATAATTATTAAATCGTCATCTCGATCTAGAAATTCTAAATTTTAAATCCATTCTTATATAATAATATTTATTTTTCTTAATAAATATACAAATTTAAAATGAATTATTTAATTTCAATATTAAAAATCTAATTTATAATTTTAATTCTAAAAACCGAATTTAATTTTTTCATATATTTATTTATTAAATTTATTTTTTTAATTTAAAATTTGGTTTTCAAAATTTATGAATTAGAATATGAACATTTAATTTTAATACTTAAAATTATTTAAAATAGTCTTTAATTGTAGAAGTTATTATGAAAAATAAATATTTAAAAATTGATATTTAAAATAAATAGACCTATGATAATGAATAATTAAAATTTTAAATTTCCAAAATGAATTATCCGTATTATTATATTTGACAGTGATATTGTATAAATAAGATAAAAAAATAAATCACTTTTAAGGATAAGTATAGAAACCCTAACCCGACTTCCTGCCTAACCTTCCACTATTAACATAATTAACTAATAATGGACATGGTCTATACTTAGAATCCTTAAAATCATTATGCAAGACATTCATTATAGCCAAACAAGTATCAAGTCCAATAAAATCAGCAAGTGTCAAAGGTCCCATAGGTACATTAGCTCCCTACTTCATTCCTTTATCAATATCCTCAATAGTGGCAACATTCTCATAAAGCAAAAAGATAGCCTCATTAATGTAAGGCATCAAAACCCTGTTGAGAATAAATCCAGGATAATCCTAACTTACAACAGTATCTTTTTTCATGTTATTACATAATTGAAGAGTAGTTTATAATGTGTCTTAACTAGTCTGTAGTCCACTAATAATTTCTACAAGATTCATAACTGGCACTGGATTCATAAAATGCATGCCTATTACTTTGTCTGGTCTATTAGTAGATGCTGCAAGTTTAGTAATGGAGATAGAGGAAGTATTTGATGCTATAATGGAGGAAGGAGCAAGGATAGAATCTACTTAAGATAGAATCTTTTGTTTAAGGAGGAGGTCTTCATTTACTGCTTCTACTATAAAGCAGCATGAGGATAGATCATTAAGGTCAAGGGAGTATGAAAGATTTGATAAGGCTTTATAACGGGATTCAGACGATATCTTATTTTTCTCTACTTCTTTTTAAAGCAGTTTTTCAATAAAAATTCTGCTTTATTCCAGTTTTGAAATATTGTTGTCAATTATTTTTACTTCTAGGTTAGCGTGAAGCGATGCTACTAGACCTATTCCGGTACCCATTTGGCCTGATCCTATTACTCCAAATTTAGTTATTTTGCTGAATTCTTTTATTATTTTCATACTTATTTTATTATTATATTACTCAATAGTTTATTTATTTTCTTTATTTATCCTTTATCTATAATTTTTATTTATATTTGTGATTATATTTATGTTTATATTTAATTGTTTTAAATTTATTATCATTTATGGAGGAAGAAAATAATTAGAATTTGAATAGCAAAGATATTATAATGAAAAATCTTTATTGAATGTATAAATTTATGTAAGAAACTTAATAAATGAATGAATAAAACATTTAAACATTTAGTAATTAAATGAATAGTTAAGTTTATTCAACTAACAACTTTAAAAATAATTATAATTATAATTACGAACAAGAAATAAATTCAGATCATTTATCTAATAATAATAATAGCAAAGTTGGGAATACAAACATAAATAATAATATATATAATTAATAATATAACAGTGAGTATTATAGTAATGATAATTATTTAAGCAACAAACTAGAATCATAAACTTAATTTATAAATTTCTGTAGAGAATCAGCTATGAATGCAGGTTAAGAAGAAATATAATAATATTTATCAAATAAGATTAATTAATTATAAAACTTGGATGAAGATAAAACAAAATAACCAGAATAATAATAATTTGATATAATAAGAAGTAGTTGTTAATTATTGTAAAGCAATTTGATATTTAATCACAATGAATAATTAACTAATGAATAGTTAAATTAGTATTCAATAATAAAAAATAATTATGAAAAAACATTGTATAAAATATCATTATCAGATTATAAGTCAACTAACAGTAATTAAGAATATTAAGATAATTATCAAAAAGAACTTAACAAAATAATGAATAAACTAGGGACCAATTAAAAAAATGAAAATAAAAAGGATTTACAAGAAATACAAGAAATAAATGAAAATTTATTTAGAGAAAGTATCGAAAATTATAATAATAATAATAATAATAGCAAAAAAACATTGAATTTTGATGATATTCCTATCAAAGCAATGAACAAAGATTAATACAATCAAATATATAATTAAGATAATAATGAACAGAATATTCAAACAGATGAAGAATAAATCAATAGGAATAATTAATAATCAGCTAAAAGTATAATTCAAAAATCATAGCATTCAAGTTGCAGTAAAAATTTAGTAACTGAATAAGAATAGTAAATTTAACCTTTTAGCAACTAATAATATGATGATAATAATTCAAAATTAAATAATAATTTGGAAAGTAAAAGTGATTTACTTAAAATTTAAGTTAATAAGTTAGAATAATAGAAGGCAAATTTAGAAATTGACATTAGATAGTAACAATAATTTTTAATTCAAATTTAAAATGATATTTAATAGAAAGAAAATTTATTGAAAAAATTAGAAACATCGTTTAAAGATTAAGAAAACCTATAAGAGTAATAATAATAGTTATTAAAATAAATGGAATAAAAAATTCAATCATAAGAAATTGATTTTAAATATTAAATAGAATAATTAGAATTAAAATATAAAAAATAAATTGAGGAATTATAGTAAAATAAATAAGATTTAAAAGATAAATATTAATCATAGATAAAAGATTTATAATATGAAATAAGAAACTTAAAAGAAATTTAACAAGATAGCAATCAAAATAATTAAAAGTTGCAAATAATTTAAATGTAATTAAAAGAATTATAAACATAGAATTTGAAATATGAGGAACAATAAATAAGTTTAAAATAATAATACTAATTTCAAGTACTAGAAAATTAAAAGCAATCATAAAATTTATAAGATTATCAAGAGAGAATAAAAGAACTAAATGATAAACTAACAAACTAATAAAATATTTTCAAATAAGAATAATAAACAATTTAAAACTAATTAAAGATTTTAATGGAAGAAAACATTCAATTAAAACTTAATAAGTCTTAATAAATGATTCAAAAATAAAGTTTAAGTCCTGTAAGATAAAACTCATCTCAAAATGATTTGAATGAATTTTCATTTGCTAAAGAAAGTAAAGACATAAATGAGTAATCATAATAAATCACTACTAATTTCCTGTAAAGTGTCACTTTTTAGCTTAATGAAAATGATAACAAAGATTAATAAAAAAAGAAAAAGAAAAATCAGATTGATAAGCTGTTACAGTCTAAAATGCCAAATAATAATGATGATTCAATGGATGATCTATTTTCTGATGATGTAATTTATTTCTAATCAATTTATTTATTAATAATTTATTGATAATAAATCTATTTTTAAAATAAAAAATTTAATGAGCTTATAATTATGAATGTTATAACAATAAAATAAATAGGAAGAAAAGGAAAGCAATAAATAAGACAAAAAGTTTTTAAATTATGATTTCTTATTGGATAATAAGAATATTAATCTGATTAATTTAAAATCTTTATACAAATAGAAATAAATTAAATTTGTTTACAATGAAAATAATTATTATTAGGTTTATTTGATGAATAGATGTAATTTTGCTTTTATTTAATTTAGACATCAAGGACCCAATAAAGAAAGAATAAAACATAGAAAATAAATTAGTCAGGATCTTCGAAAGTGGAACTAAATAAATGATAAATTTGCAAAACAATTAAAAAAAAACTGTATTTATTTTTTATCATATTATAATATAATTATAATTTTATATAATTAAATCATTATATAATTATTTTTAAATTTAATTTTAGGTATTTCCTAACAATTATACTTTAATCGAGTTTGAAAATTAAGATATCAAGTAAATATTGCCAAACAAAATAATAGTTTATTATTTTTAATAATAAAACATTACTTAAATCACTCTTGTAAATGGAATAATAGTAAAAATAATAAATAATTAAAGATTTATAGATTTGTAAATAACTAAATAGAAATTCATTATAGTAAGGATAAAGTAGAGTGTTTTAGATATAATTTTTGAGAAATTAAATATAAATTTATTATTATTATCAGTATTATATTCTCTTTTAATTCATTACTTTAATGAGTCCATTAACTAAATCCAAATCATTTATTTATTTTCTATAATTTGCTATTGAAATATAAGCGCTTTCATTCACAATATTCATGACATCTTCTCTTGAAAATTTAAACGAATTTTCTGCTACTTTTTTAATGCTCCTTTCTGAAACACTTTAACTTTTCTATTAAATAATAAAAATTAAATACTTAATAAATAGTTTAATGTAACATCTGATATTTTTCATATTTGTTTGGAAAATCAAATTCAATTAATGTTTCAAACATTCCTTTATCAAATAAAGAAGAATCTAAGTATAAAGTGTCTTGACAATCCAAAATAACTATAATACAATCGTTATTTTGAATATTTTCTAATTATTTAATGATTTATTTGATACTGAAATCTGTATTTTGTTGGGTTTAACTTAATGATGAATCAAAATAAACAATACATGGTAAATTATTCCTAGCCTTTTCAAACACCTGATTGATTCTATTAACTGCGAATCCTTAATACATATTAGAATGATGATTCAAAGCACAGTAAATAAAATTTGACTTAGTTTCACCTGCCAATGCTTTAGCAAAATACTTTTTACCTTATCCTTTTTATCCTTAAAATATAATGCCTTTCTTTTGCCTTGCCCCTAAATTAGCATATAATTAATTGTTATTCATGAAGTTTATGAAAGGTTCTAATTCTTATTTTATAGTATCCATTCCAACAATATCTTTTAAGTTTAACTGGTATTTGTATTTAATGTTGAATTAGAAATTTAAATCATCTAAATAAATATTCTGGATGACTCTTATTAAGATATAGCTTGAAAAACACAATAAAAAAGTTGATTAGGTTAAATCATATATTTAATTATTAAATATTTCGAAATTACTAAATCTGTTAAATACTACTTTTTTATCTCTTAACAATTTTAATATTTTATAATTCGAAACCATTGAAATATTAGTAGTGAAAGTTTCACTCTTGTTTTTTATTTTGAATATTATTTCATTATCTTTTAAAGTCACTTGTTCTATCAAATTCTTACATAAGTAAAATAAAAAAACTGATAATTTTATTTTTAAAGGTTAATCAATGGTTGAGAGATTCAAATAATACATTATTACTGATAAACATATTAATAAGCTAAATTTTTCTTAAGAAAAGAAATTTTTTAATTATATATATGATTTTTTAACTTTTTATACAAAATTCATTTTTATAATTTAGAAATTTATTTATATTATATATTTAATATATTAATGATTATTATTTTAAATTTATTTATTATATATTTTTATTTAATAATTAAATTTAAAAATTAATAATATCAATAAAATCCAGTATTAAAAATTATTTTTTATTTTTTTTGTTTTTTTTTTTTATTATTCTGATCCTCCTCATCATCACTTGATTCATTTTTTTTATATTTTTATATTTATTGCTTTTATTAAAAATCTATTTATTATATTTATTATTGCTATTATAATTAATCCTTTTATTATTATTATTATTGTTGTAATGGTTTTATTTTTTCTTATTCTTCTAAAATTGTATTATTTTTTTTTTTTTAATCTGTTTATTTGTTTAGTGTTGGAAATTCTTCAATAAGTTTTTTTGTAAGATTTTATTTATTGAGTTCATTATCCATAAATGGATTTTGATTATATCTACTATTTTCCCAAGAATTAGTAGTACTAATTTTTGTATCAAAATTTTTTTTTTATTTATTGTTTTGTATTTTTTACAGTTAAATTTGTTGTTATTGCTATATTTACTTTTATTTATCTAAATCAGGAAAATCAAAAATAGCATCTTCTTCTTCCTAAAAATCTTCAAACTTAAAAATAGAATAAAAATAAAATTACTTTGTTAGATTATTTTCTCTACTTTTAATTATATTAAAGACTTGCCTAAATAGTAGAGAAATCCTCTTCATCTTCAAAAATTTCGTCTTATTTTTTGAAGTTTTAAATCAAGTCTTAATTCTTTTTAAGGAAAGGGTATAACAAATCATATTCCATCATATTTCTGTCTAAGCAAAAAAAATTAATGATAAATAATTACATTTATTAACTGAAAATTGTTTTTATAACATGAAATTACAAAGTAAACAATACAAATATAGACTCATCAATTCTTATAACTCAAATTTATCAAACTACTATTAGACTTCATGATAAATATCCATGAATATTATTTCATGCTTTATTTTTTCTAACATATCAGTACTTAATCCGAAATTAGTTAGAAATTTAAATTTGCCCATTTCCTTTGTTTTAAGTCTTCTTAATATTTCTATAATTTGTATTAACCTCTATCTTTCTTAAGGGTATTTCTTGTTTATGTCTAGATTTTTCCTTTCAATTCTGGTTCTAAAATTTTTCTCGATTTCCATTTAAAAAATATCAAAAAACTCTCGATAAGACCTACTCAAATTCAAAATCGATTATTTCCTTTTCTTTAATTTTAATAACTCAGTATAATATCTTTCATCTAACTCTTATTGAGTAATTTCATTAGAAATTGTTGTTATAAAGAAAGGAAATATTTTGAAAGTGTTTTTTTTACCAAATATTTCCACAAAATCCATGAAAAAATCATAATCGTTAATCCTTTATTTGAAATAATCCAAAAGATTTTTTTCAAAAAAATCAGTGTACTTTTCATTAATCAAACAGTCTATTTTATGTTCAAATAGTTTTTTAGATAATTACTCTAAATTATAATAAAAAACTAAATTTGCATCTTCAAAATAAATATCTTTATCTTCTTCCTCATCTTCATACTTTTTTTCTTCATAATTTTGAACCTAAACTTAGTTATATGTCACCTCTTCCATTCCATTTTTATTCTTATTCCTCTTATTCTTCCCTTTCTTAATAACTTGTTTGTTCAGGATTATCTTATTTTGTATCTATCTATTATATATAAAATCAATTATTTCATTATAATATTAATAAAGTTAATAATGATTATTGTATTATTAATATTAATATTTTTGATAATAAAAATTATTATCTATAATAAAAATTATTATATATAATAAAAATATTGATAATAATAATAATTATAATTTTAATATTAATAGTGTTGATATAAATAAATATTACTAAACTTGGTGATGGGGATTAAGATCTAAGACAAAGAAATGTTCATTATTAGGCATCTTATGAATTTTATACTCATAAAATTCCCTAATATCTAACTTTTCATCATTATGAGTATCCTTATCACTAATAGCCCTGATCTTAGTCCTTCTCTATGATAAATACTGAAACTCATAATCCTCTCCCTCCTAATCCTTAATTTCTATCTTCTCCATATTATCCTAAATTTTTTTCTATTTCTTATCATCCTGATTATCAAAATGGAATCCACTAATAGTTTGCAAATTATACTGATTCATAACTTATTTCTGAATCTTAGTAGCACCCTTATCATAAGCATTAGTATGCACTTTAGTACTATGCAATTCCAATTCATGTTTAGTCTTAAACACAATGAATGTCTTTTCTAGACATAACGGTTCCTAACAAACATAATGTGAGATCTTGAAATGCGTCTCCAGATTCTTATAAGATTTATAAAACCTGTACTTTTATTGATCTCCACAAACATGACAACTGAAGTGATTATCATTCATGTGTTTGACAAGATGTTCTTCAGAATAGAGATATAGATCACAAAATTTGCAATAAGGATGGAAGAATATTATATTTCCATCTTCATCTTGATCACCTTTTTTTATATGTTTTTAAAGACCTACTTCAGTGTAAAGTTTTGATTCAGAGATAAGGGCTGTTTGGGATTTGAGGCAGATTTCACACATTACTCGGGAATGTGAATCTAATAAATGCTTTTTGAGTTGCACTATATTGAGGAATTAAGAGGAAGATTTGCAGGATGGAATTTGGCAGTTATTCTATGTTATACGTTCTAATTGTTGCTTAACTTATGAAGATGAACAGAAGATCCCATTCCCGTAGATTTGTAGATCATTTATGTCAAAGTCTGAATATTTTAGTCTTTTCTAGTCACTTATTATTATTTCTATTAGGTTTTCATTGCACATTGGACACTTCTTGTTATCCATTTTCAGTCGAGATTTTAATGTGCATCGGTAGCATACTACTGCGTGATTGCAGATACCTATTCCGAATATATCCAGCGACTCGCAACATAATAAACATTCATTTAAATCCTAATTCATTTAATTTCAATTATCTTTTTATTATTTATATTCATACAATATTTCTATTATTTATATTTTATAGAATATATATTTATTTTTATTATATTTTTTTAATATATATTTTAATATGTAATTTTTATTTTTGAAATTATCTTAATCAAATATTATTTATTTTAATGCTAATACAAATTTATTATTTATATTATATTATATTATATTATTAATATTAATTATATTCATATTAATATTTTAATTTAATATTATTAATTATATTTATGTTATCTTTATTGGACTTGAAAAATAAATTATTGTCATCATTTGAAAAGTTGGATCGCAATTAAAATATAGATTAGAATATCAATAATTGTAAAAATAAGAAGATTCTGAATTTAAATATTGATATTTAGGACTAAAGATACCTCATAGAAGTATTTTAAGATGATGACCCTTTACAAAAAGCATAATAATTTTGTATAGGTAGAATATAAATTCAATATTAAATTAAGATAATCATCTCTAAGAAGAATATGTTTAAATTATTTTTGACTGTATAAATTAAAACATAATTTAAGAATACTAATAAAATTAAGAAGCTTTAAAGCCGATAAATAATTTGCAAAAAATCAATAAATATGATCAAATAATTAAATGAAATATTCCTTAGAACATAAATAATTCAAAATAGAATAAGAATATTCATTAAAAGTTATACAAATAAGTAAATTTATTATTTTAAATTTGAATTAAGGGATTAGATCAAATGATTAAAAGAAATAGAAGTATGAATGACTTTAACAATAATATATACAATATAAATCAAAATTAAAAAAATAATAACAATTATTTGAATAATAAAAATAATAATAGAAATAGTAATAAATAAAATTGAAATTATTAGAAATAAAAGTATTAGTAAGAAGAGATAAATTATGGAGTGCAATAATACCAAAAAGGAATAATTCATTTGGCTAAAAAATAGAAGTTCATAAACAACATGTAAAATGAATAAATAAAAAAAGAAAATTAATAGTTTATATTTAAACCCTAGATAAACAAGATTTCTTAAATGATTAATGACGTAAAAAGAATATAAAACAGTAATTGTTAATCCACTATTCAACTTTTAAATAGTTTCCAAAAAAAGAGATAGATAAGCATCGATTTATAGAAAGAAAATCAGAATAGAATTACTGAAGAATGTACTTTTTAACCTCAAATAAACTATATCTCATAATAAATAAACATTTTCAAATAATAAGACAATGATCCAAAGTAAATATCAACCTGGCAAAAGCTATATGATGAACATAAGATTCAACGATAAAAAAGATAAAAGTCTTAATAACAGAATTAATACAGTTTTACTCCTACCATCAACAAAATTAGCTAACAAATTGTAGAAATTAAATAATACAATTTTTAATAGCGAAACCAATAGTTGTAATACAAAAAATAGAAGAGAGAGGAAGATAAGAATCTTAATAAAGAAAGTTAACTTATTAAAAGATCTTAAAGTGCTTGTCAACTCTCTAATAAGATTTATTAGAAGTCGGTTTAAAAAATGTAATAGAAAAATTTACATTATTAAAAACATCATTTATAAGAATAAAATATTTTTTTTAAACCTAATTATAAATCTAATGTTCTTTATTATCAGTTGTTGGAAAAAAGAATCTAGAGGCTTTTTTAGTTTTTAGATTTTGAAAACAAGGGTACAGTTAGTTTGGATTAAATTTAAATAGATGATATAAAATTCCTACCTCATTATTTATAGTGTTTTATTCTTTTTCTCATTTAATTTAATTAAGATTAATAAATTATGAACTATCATTAGTATTATTTAATTTTTTTATTATTTATTCTAGGTTCTTAAAATACTCCATTGAAAAATTTAATGAATTAAGTATAGTTGATAAAGACAAAATAATTTTCGAAAGAGAAAATGATTTAAAATTATAATCAATTAATCCTTTGAATTTTAAGGTATTATATTTTCATTACCTTAGCCGAATATAAACAAGAACTCCAAATATCTAGGTGATAAGTAGTTTAATAGATTCGTTAATAGTAAAAATTAACTACCTTAATCACAAAACTAGCATGATTTTGATTTTCAGATTAATAAACTAATTTTAGAATCATAAAAAATATAAATAAATTAATAGTATTAAAATTGGATTAATAAAGTTTATATTTAATAATGAAAAATATATAATTATGAATAGAAATTTTATATAATATCGTATATTATGATAAAATATATATTTAAATGTAATTAATTTTTTAATTCTTAGTCAATATTTTTAAATTTAATCCCTTAAAAAATATTTATAATTTTTTAATACTTCATCAAGTTTTAAAATTGATGTAATTCCTAAAAATAATTTGG
>Ga0315908_10000495_pt1 | contig 31037 bp, 28 predicted proteins | sample LakEriMetagenome_12_FD_203520 | JGI IMG/M metagenome (GOLD analysis project Ga0315908, IMG submission 203520) | Freshwater fungal communities from buoy surface, Lake Erie, Ohio, United States - Buoy 4 MA124 | ecosystem: Environmental > Aquatic > Freshwater > Lake > Lake biofilm | place: USA...
CCGCCCGCCTCGCAACGGGTGAGCAAGACGCGATGATGAGCGCGCGTGGTAAAATCGACGGCCAAGCTGTTGTTGTCAGTGTTCAGGATTTCGCCTTCATGGGCGGTTCCATGGGCATGGCGGTTGGTGAGGCATTCATCGACGCTGTAAAGGCCGCGATCCGCGACAAATGCCCGTACATCATCTTCACCGCCGCAGGTGGCGCACGCATGCAGGAGGGCATATTGAGCCTGATGCAGATGCCGCGTTCGACCGTCGCCATACAAATGCTGCATGATGCCGGACTGCCCTACATCGTTGTACTGACAGACCCCACCACCGGCGGCGTTACCGCGTCTTACGCAATGCTCGGCGATGTCCAAATTGCAGAGCCCGGCGCGCTTATCGGCTTTGCGGGACAACGCGTGATTGAGCAGACAATTCGCGAGAAACTGCCCGAAGGATTCCAGCGCGCAGAATATCTGTTGGAGCACGGCATGATCGACATGGTCACGCATCGCCACGACCTGCGCGGCGTGTTGTCGCAGCTCGTCGGCTACCTCGCGCCAGAGAAGAAGGCGGCATAAGTACACCTCCAGCAGTTCGCATATTGTCATTCCCGCATGCCTGACCACGCCATTTCCTCTGACCCTGCTGTTCAGGCGCAATTGGACCGGCTGACCATGTTGTCACCCGGCAAGGATGTCTTGGGGCTGACGCGTATTGCGGCGTTGCTGGAACGCCTGGGCAATCCGCACCTCAATCTGCCGCCGGTGTTCCATGTCTCGGGGACCAACGGCAAAGGTTCGACCTGCGCGTTTTTGCGCGGGGCGATTGAGGCGGCGGGGATGACGACGCATGTCTATTCAAGCCCGCATCTGGTGCGTTTCAACGAACGGATACGCGTTGCGGGCAAGTTGATCGACGACGCAACTCTCTCTGCATTGTTGTCCGAGGTTTTGGACCATGCCGAGGGGCTGGAAGCGAGCTTCTTTGAAGTCACCACCGCAGTTGCCTTTTGCGCCTTTGCGCGGACGCCAGCCGATGCGTGTATCATCGAAGTAGGTCTTGGCGGCAGGCTGGACGCAACCAACGTGCTTACGCAGCCGGTGGCGTGCGGAATAGCATCCTTGGGATTGGATCATGAGGGGTTCTTGTTGGCGGCGGAGGACGGTGTTCCCGATATGCCGCCGCTTGACCGCATAGCCTTTGAAAAGGCCGGGATTGCAAAGTCGGGATCACCCCTGCTCACGCAAAAATATTCAGCATCAATGGCCAATATCATTGCCACGCAAGCCAGCTTGCACAACGCACCGTTGCACGCGCGCGGCGAAAGCTGGGATGCGGCAGTATATGATGGCCGCTTGCATTACCGCGACGCCGCCGGAAAGCTCAACGTGCCACTTCCCCGCATGATAGGCGCGCATCAGGCCGACAATGCGGCTTTGGCCATTGCAATGCTGCGGCATCAAAACGCCATCCATATTCCAGAGGCAGCGCTGGCCGCCGCGATGGAATGGACCCGCTGGCCGGCACGGATGCAAACATTGTCCGCAGGGCCGCTGACTGACCAACTACCGACAGGTTCAACCGTGTGGCTCGACGGCGGTCACAACCCCGATGCGGGAGCGGCAATTGCCAAAACGCTTGAAGACGGCCCACCCGTTCACGTCATCATCGGTATGTTGATGAACAAGGATGCGCTTGGTTTCCTTGCGCCGTTCGCACACAACATTGAATCGTTATACGCGGTCCCAATAGCGGGCCACGAGCACCACGATCCTTTGGAACTGTGCCGGATAGCGAAAGATGATCTTGCCATCGCATTAGCCACGCCGGTGGGCAATGTTGACGCTGCGATGGAAAGGATTGCAAGCCAACGCCAGTCATCGAATGTATTAATCTGCGGTTCGCTCTATCTCGCCGGTGAAGTGCTACGCGCGAACGGTCAAGCGCCGGATTAACCGTTATCCTGTCGTGGAGGTCCATTTACCTCCAAATGCGCATAGCGGAACTGCAACGCCATAATCGCAACAGCAAAAGGGAGAGTGACCAGACACTCTAACCAATTACCCTCGACAGCCTGATATATGGCCAAAGTGATTATGAAATAAGCAAGCTCTAAGCCCCACCACAGCATCCCGGTAAACTCCATCCCGATCCCGCATGCGGGACAACGGTACGCAAAAAAAGAGCTCGGTATAAGAAATAATCTAAGGCCCAATTTTGCGGAGCAATTTGGACAATGGCGTGACATGATTGTTCCTCCGGCCATGTATCAGATAGCTCGCGCTGGCTGCCCTTTCCAGGCGAGCAGTCCACCCGCCACCAAAACGGCCGCAAAAGTGGCGGTGATGCTGTTGGCGAATTCCAACGGCTGCGAAAGCAATAGCCCGATGAGGCCCGTCACCACGAGCAAGAAGCCGAAGATGCGCAACGGCCCGACTGGCTCCTTCAAAGCCTTATCGTTCACCGCTTCAACCTGATGAATGCTTTGGACGACATAGCCTTTGCTCCACAACAGCCAGAGCAATACCATACCCGGGATCGCAGCAACGACAGTGAAGCCCCAGAAACCGACCCAGCCGACGTTCTCGGCAACAATCCCTGCTGGGCCCGCCATGAACGTGCGGCCCACGCCCGCAAAGGACGACAGAAGCGCAAATTGCGTTGCGGTGTATGCGATGCTCGATAGTCCGGACAAATAGGTCGCAAATACCGTCAGGCCGATACCGCTGGTCAAATTCTCGGTGCAGATGGCCGCAACCATCATCCAGTAATTGTTACCCGTCGCCGCCAAGATCATGAACATGACATTGGAGAACATCATCAGCAGACCCGAAATCAGCAACGCACGGCCCATGCCAAGCCACAGGATGAATGGAGCCCCAAGCGCAGAGCCCACAATAAGTGCTCCAAAGCCCCATAATTTATTCGCCGAGATGTAATCCAGATCAGAAAAGCCAAGGTCCACGATCATGGGGCTCAGCATCGCCTGCCCCATGGCATCGCCAACCTTGTAGACAAGGACAAAGCCAAGAATGAGGAACGCGCCATGCCGGGTTAAGAACTCGCGAAAGGGGTTCACCACAGCCTCTGTCAGCCACTGCTTTGGCTTCATCCCCTCCACATGGGCAAAGCGGTCAACGAACTTGCCTGGGCCGGCCCACAGGGCGCCAATGATGGCAGGGATGATGCAAAAGGCGGTCAGACCATAAGCGTTTGCCCAGCCAAGTCCCAGCCCCTCCTGTGAGGCAAAATAGATCGTGCCTGCACCAGCGATCAGATTGCCGGTGCGATAGCCAAATTGGTTGGTTGCCGTGCCATGGGCGAATTCTTCTTCGTCCAAGATCTCGATACGATAGGCGTCGATGACGATGTCCTGCGTCGCAGACAGAAACGCCGTTATCAGCGCCCAAATTGCAAAAAGGCCCATATCACCCGGCTGCGGATTGCTCGCGCCGAGTTGCCAAATCGACACAAACAGCATTGCTTGAATAAAGAACAACCAGCTGCGGCGTTGGCCGAATATCTTGGTAAGCACGGGCAAGTGCAGCTTATCCACCAATGGCGCCCACAGGAACTTGATCGTGTAGGGAATGCCCAATGCCACGGCAAAGCCAATGGTCGCGGTATCGATCCCGACCTTCGCCAGCCAGAATGTCATTGTCGCCACCAGCAACGTCAACGGAAAGCCGCTCGAAATGCCCAGAAGGAACGTAATCACCGGGTTTTTGCGCACGTAAGGCCGGAAGGCAGGAACCAGCATGGCGATGACCGGCAAAGCGATCAAAATGACGGCAAAAATGATGAAACGTTGCAAATCAACTGACATGCGGACCCCTCTGAGCGTGTTGTGCAGATGACTAACGGCATTTTCCTGAATGGCCAGTGACTTTTGAAGCAACATGCGTCAAAGGCGCTTTATGGTAAAACCTCCTTCAAAAGCCCCTGCCCGTCCAGCCAAGCCACCGCGCCTGCGTTGGGACAGCAAACCCGTCCGTAAGCCCAACCCGAACGCCGCGCCGAGCAAGGGTGCATTGGAGCGTAAGGATGGCGAAGAACGTATCGCAAAGCTGCTGGCGCGCGCTGGTGTCGCGTCGCGTCGCGAAATAGAACGTATGATTGCCGATGGCCGTGTGACGTTGAATGATGAGAAGGTCGAAACCCCTGCAACATTGCTGAAATCGCTGCGCGGTGTGGCTGTTGATGGCAAGGCCGTGGGCCAACCTGCGCCGACACAATTGTACATGTTCCATAAGCCCGAGGGCTGCCTGACCGCCGAGCGCGACTTTAGCGGGCGCAAGACGATTTACGACGTTCTACCCAAAGACCTGCCGCGCCTTATGCCCATCGGCCGTTTGGATTTGAACACCGAAGGCTTGTTGCTGCTCACCAATGATGGCGAGTTTAAACGCCAGATGGAATTACCGTCGACTGGCGTGGAGCGGACATATCGCGCACGCTGCTTTGGCGACGTCAGTCAGGAACAGCTCGAAGAGCTGATCCACGGCATTGAGATTGAAGGCGTCAAATATGGCAAAATCGACGCCAATCTGGAGCGCCGGACGGGCCGCAATGGTTGGGTTGAAATGACGCTGACCGAGGGCAAGAATCGCGAAGTGCGCCGCGTCCTTGAACATCTTGGACTCGAAGTCAGCCGCCTCATCCGCACACGTTATGGGCCATTCGTCTTGGGCGAGCTTGCACCGGGCACTGTTGGCGAAGTGCGCCGCGTCGACCTCATCGAATTTCGAAAGACATTGAAATAATGCGGATCATTTCAGGGGAGTGGCGTTCACGTCCGTTGGTTGCGCCAAACGGTGATACTACAAGGCCAACGGCCGATCGCACGCGTGAGACATTGTTTTCCATGCTCACCAGTCGGCTGGGTTCATTCGAAGATTTGCGGGTGCTCGACCTGTTTGCAGGCTCAGGCGCGCTTGGACTTGAGGCTTTGTCGCGCGGCGCCGCACATTGCACCTTTGTCGAGCAGGACCATCTGGCACTCGACGCGCTGGAAAAGAATATAGCAAAGCTCGGCGGCAAAGACCGATGCGATGTCCGCAAATCCTCCGTACTGTCGATGGGCAGCGCTTTGAAGCCTGCGGACATCATCCTGATGGACCCACCCTATTTGAGCGGCGCTGGATCGGTAGCGCTCGACAAACTTGCCCGTTTTGGATGGTTTGCACCGTCGGCATGGATCAGCGTCGAGACGAGCATCAAAGAGGATGTCGAGGTCAAGGGCTTCACCGTTGATACCGTGCGTAACGTCGGCAAAGCACGGATCACATTGCTCCGTCTGGATCATGATCAGGCATGAACGCCGCGCCAAGCCGGCGGCGGCGTGTTGATTGCCGCCGGCCTTGCGATCCTGGACGGGCGGCTATTTCGCTGGGCGTAGCATCCAAAGCCCTGCAAGGCTGAACAGCGCAATAGCAGCAAGATAATAGCCGACATATTCGAGGCCTGATTCCGATAGTTTCAAAGCGATGTTAGGGGCCAGCGCGCCACCCAATATCCCCGCTGCGTTGAAGCAGATCGATGCACCCGTATAGCGCACCCGCGCAGCGAACAGCCCCGGCAGCCATGCGCCAAGTGGTCCGTAAACCAGCCCCATCACAAAGAGCAGCAGCGAAAGATACATACCGGTGAGCATCAGGTCACCACTGCCCAGCCATGGCCCGGTTGTGAAACTTGCACCAACCAGCGCCACGCATCCAATTGCCAGCACCCGAGCCGGGCTGGTCCGATCGGCCCAGTAACCCGAAACAATGATACCAGCGGCCATGAACAGGATCGAGATGAGCTGGATGCCCAGAAAAGCCTCGCGCGCGATGCCCAATTTGGTTGTGCCATAGCCGAGCGCGAAAGCGGTCGACAGATAAAAGATCGCAAAGCAGGCGATCGCCGCAAATGTGCCGCCGAACAGCTGGCGTGGGTGGGTGCGCACAACCTCTGCCATGGGAACGCGCGGCGGCGGAGCCTCTTCCAGTGCCGCGGCAAACGCTGGCGTTTCGGTCAAACGAAGGCGGACCCACAAACCAATACCGACCAGAAGCGCGCTCAACAAAAAAGGAATGCGCCAGCCCCATTCACGGAAATCGGAATCGCTGAGCATAAGGCCAAGTATCAGAAACAGGCCGTTCGAAAGGATGAAACCCACGGGCGCGCCGAGTTGCGGGAACATTCCATAGCGCGCGACCTTGCCCTTGGGTGCATTTTCAACCGCAAGCAACGCTGCTCCGCCCCATTCGCCGCCAAGTCCAAAGCCCTGACCGAAACGCAAAAGGCATAGCAGCGCCGGCGCGATCCAACCGGCAACGGCGTAGGTCGGCAGCAGAGCAATCAGAAAAGTTGATACGCCCATGATCATCAACGACCAGACAAGCGTTGCCTTGCGCCCGATGCGGTCGCCATAATGACCAAATACCAGCGCGCCAACTGGCCGGGCGATAAAGGCCAACGCAAAGGTCAGCCAGCTTTGCAGCAACTGAGCCTCGGGGCTCGATTGCGGAAAGAATAGCGGGCCAAAGACCAACGAAGCCGCCGTTGCGAAAATATAAAAATCGTAGAATTCGACAGCTGTTCCGGCCATGGCCGCGCCAAGAATCCGACGATGCGACGCTGCTGGCGCGGTTGCGGCTTCACCTGCGTTGGTGGTTGTCATTGTGCGTCCCTCCTGTCTCGCATTTCTGCTGGCACCGACGGCGGCGAAAGGAAAGCGGAAAAGTGCATTGCCCTTCGACCATCTGTTCCCTAATCGTTCGCACGTGAATCATCCCTCCCCCGCCCCGATGCCGCCTTGGTTGGACGGCTTGAACGCGCCGCAACGCGAAGCCGTTTTAACCACTGAAGGCCCCGTTCTTCTGCTGGCCGGTGCGGGCACAGGCAAAACCGCCGCATTAACGGCGCGTATGGCGCAAATATTGTACACGCGCCTTGCATGGCCGTCTGAAATTCTCGCCGTGACCTTCACCAACAAAGCTGCGCGCGAAATGCGGGAGCGTATTGGCGCAATGGTCGGCTCGGCGGTGGAAGGCATGCCATGGCTGGGTACGTTCCACAGCATTGGCGCAAAGCTGCTGCGCCGCCACGCCGAAATAATCGGGCTACAGAGCAATTTCACGATTATCGACACCGATGATCAGATCCGATTGCTCAAGCAGCTTATTCAGTCAGAAGATTTGGACGAGAAACGATTTCCTGCGCGCGGGCTTGCTGCATTGTTGGACAAATGGAAAAACGCGGGCAAGTCACCTGCCGATCTCGACGCTGGTGATAATGAGGCTTTCGCCAATGGTAAGGGCCAACGGATGTACGCGCTGTATCAGGCGCGCTTGCTGGCCCTGAACGCATGCGACTTTGGCGATTTGCTGTTGCACGGGCTGAACCTGTTGAAGAACAACCGCGATATCCTCGAAAAATATCAGGCCCAGTTTAAATATATTCTCGTCGACGAATATCAGGACACGAACGCCGTCCAATATCTCTGGCTGCGCTTGCTCGCCCAGAAGCGCAAAAACATTTGCTGCGTCGGTGACGATGACCAAAGCATTTATTCGTGGCGCGGCGCAGAGGTTGCCAACATCTTGCGTTTTGAAAAAGACTTTCCCGGCGCGAAGACCATTAAGCTCGAACAGAATTATCGCAGCACGCCGCATATTTTGGCTGCCGCCTCTGGCTTAATCGACGCCAACAGCACGCGGCTCGGCAAGACATTGTGGACCGAACTCGATGATGGCGAAAAGGTCCGCATCATTGGTGTGTGGGACGGTCCAGAAGAAGCGCGCCGCGTCGGCGAAGAAATTGAAGCGTTGCAATATAAAGGCGAGAGCCTCGACAGCGTCGCTATACTCGTGCGCGCGCAGCACCAGACCCGTGAATTCGAAGACCGTTTCATACAAATCGGCGTTAACTATCGGATTGTCGGTGGTTTTCGCTTTTACGAACGCGCCGAAATTCGCGATGCCATTGCCTATTTGCGGATCGTAAATCAGCCCGCCGACGACTTGGCCTTTGAACGTATCGTCAACGTGCCAAAACGCGGCATCGGCGACAAAGCGGTCGAAAAAATCCACATCGTTGCCCGTGCAGAGCGCGCACCACTTTCGGTCGCCGCCGCGCGATTGGTTGGCACTGATGAGTTGACTGGCAAGGCACGAAAGTCCCTTGCCGATCTGGTGGTCGACATCGCCCGCTGGCGCGACGAAGCGGCGCATATGTCGCCAGCGAACCTGACGCGGCTGATCATGGACGAATGCGGCTATACGGCCGTTTTGCAGGCCGAACGCAGTACCGAAGCATCGGCGCGCCTCGAAAACCTAAGCGAACTTGCGCGCGCGATGGAAGAATATGAAACGCTGGGCGAGTTTCTGGAACATGTCAGCCTGGTTATGGACAATGACCGCGGCGATACCGGCGCAAGCGTCACGATTATGACCATTCATGCCGCCAAGGGCCTTGAATATGACAATGTCTTCCTCGTCGGATGGGAGGAAGGCATATTCCCATCACAACGCGCGCTGGACGAAGGCGGGCTCGCTTCGTTGGAAGAAGAACGCAGATTGGCCTATGTCGCGATAACCCGCGCGAAGCGCCGCTGCACCATCATCCATGCGGCAAACCGCCGCATTTACGGCCAATGGACCAGCAGCATTCCCAGCCGTTTCATTGAAGAACTGCCGCTCGACCATATTGAGGCAGAGCAGACGATGACGGGCGGTGCATCTCTTTGGCGCGCCAACTGGAGCGAGCAGACTGATCCCTTCGCGCATCTGGCGGCCGCCAACCAAGGCCGCAGCAATGCGCGTGGCCCGGGCTGGCAACGGGCAGCCACATCCGGCGGATTTAACCCGCGCCCACAGCGCATTCCAGAAAACACCCGCAGCGCGGTCAGCCTTGGCAATAAAGGTCGCAGCGACTTGAGCATCGGTCTGCGCGTTTTTCACGAGAAATTCGGCTATGGCGAAATCGCGGAGATCGAAGGCAATAAGCTCGAGATCGAATTCGAACAGGCCGGCCGCAAACGGGTGATGGACAGTTTTGTAACGATCAGCTGACGTATCTGCTCTGGTAATGCCTATCGCTTTGCGGTTATGGAAAGCCATGACTGCGGGGGCTGCACACATCATATCGGACGCAAGGGCGGCACTTGGCCGCCGCGACGCCGCTTCGGCAATAGGCTTGCTGTCGGAATTGCCGGATGCCCAAATGCCATGGCTCATGATGGCGCAGGCCTGCAGCCTGGCCGGAGATGCCAGAGCCGAGGAAGCTGCGTTGCAGCGCCAACTGGAAATCGACCCACGCCATTTGCCGGCGTTGATTTTGTCGGGCGAGCTAAAGGTACGCTTGGGCGACGACCGGGCAGCAAACGCATTCTTTCAAGCAGCGCTCAACCAGGCCGCGACTATGCAAGACGTGCCGACATCCCTGCACCCCATGTTGAACCGCGCACGCGATTTCATCATGCACGTTCAAGCGAAATTCGAGCAGCATTTGGTTGATGGGCTTTCGCAAGCGGGTTTGCATCGCGACGGACGGGTTGGCACGGCAATCGACATGTTGCTCGGCAAAAAGCAGCTGTATGTGCAGCAGCCTTCGAGCTTTTATTTCCCGGGGCTCCCGCAACGGCAATTTTACGAGCGTTCGGAATTTCCGTGGATCCCCGACGTCGAAAATGCAGTACCGGCGATGCAAGAGGAATTGCGCGCAGTGTTGGCCGATGGGCAAGACTTCGCGCCGTATGTCGAGGCGAGCAGTGACCGGCCGAGAGCGGCGAACCCGCTGATCAACGATCCAAGCTGGGGCGCGTTTTATTTCTGGCGTAACGGCGAAAAAGTTGAAGCCAACGCGTTGCGTTGTCCGGCAACGATGGCTGCGCTGGAATTAGCGCCGATGCCGCGCATCGATAAACGTTCACCCATTGCCTTATGGTCATTGCTAAAACCCGGTACGCATATTCAACCGCACCATGGGCTTTTGAACACAAGATTGATTTGCCACCTTCCGCTCATCGTTCCCGACGACTGCGCCATTCGCGTCGGCAACGAGACGCGTGCATGGCGCACGGGCGAGGTGCTGATTTTTGACGACAGCTTCGAACATGAGGCATGGAATAAAAGCGCAGATACCCGCGTTATATTGTTATTCGAGATTTGGAGGCCGGAGATTTCTGCCGAGGAACAGGCTGCGCTCACCACCATCTTCGAGACGATCAATGACTATCAGGGCATGCCCGAAGATGCTGGATAATATCTGGCCTCGTGCAATGGCAACCAGCGGCGTCATCAAAAATCCCTTCATTGCCTTGGGCAACACCAGCCGATAGGCAAATGCATCATGTCTGACACCACCCCCAACATCCACCCGCTCAGCATAGCTGACTTCCGCTATTATTGGCTCGCACGCTTTATGGCGGTGCTGGCAACAATGGGGATGGTCGTCGTCATTGGTTATCAAGCCTATGACATCGCGCGCAGTGATTATGGCATGTCCATCCGCGAAGCGTCGCTGCAGCTTGGGTTACTTGGCCTTGTGCAATTCGTGCCACTTGCGTTGCTGACCCCTGTCGCCGGATGGGCGGCCGACCGGTGGGAACGCCGCACGGTCGCGCGGCTGGCCAACAGCATCGACATGATGGTAGCGCTGGCGCTTGGTTGGTTCACTTATGTCGATGGGCTGACCCTGCCCCTGCTTTTCGTATTTGCCGCACTGCACGGCGTTGCCCGCGTATTTGTCGGGCCATCGATGTCCGCGATCGCGCCCAATGTTGTTCCACCGGCGTCATTGCCGCGCGCCATCGCACTGAGTTCAATTGCGTGGCAAGTGGGATCCGTTTTTGGTCCAGCCGCAGGCGGGCTGATGTTCGCCGAGAGTGCATCGCTGCCTTATTGGGCTTCGGCAGGTTTGATGTTGGCCGCCACAATCAGCTTGAGCTGTGTGAAGCCAGTCCATCCGCCCCGCATGGAAAGAAAGACCCATCCCATAAGGCAAATGATCGATGGTCTGCGGTACACATGGTCCGAACGATTTCTGTTGGGTGCCATTACGCTGGACCTATTTGCCGTCCTGCTTGCAGGCGCCACCGCGATGCTGCCTGTGTATGCGCGCGATATCCTGATGGTCGGGCCAGACGGCCTTGGCCAGTTACGTGCCGCGCCCGCAGTTGGGGCGTCGGTCGTTGCGCTTATGCTCGCGATCAGGCCATTACGCCACAATGTCGGCGCCAAAATGCTTTGTGCTGTGGTGGTCTTTGGCGTCGCAACGATTGGATTTGGCCTAAGCCATGAAATTGGCAGCCATGTTTTTGGCGACGCGCGCATCGGGTTCCTGAACATGGGTGCGGGCATGGCGGTCGCGTTAATCTCGCTCATTATCCTTGGCGCGTCAGACATGCTGTCGGTCTATGTCCGGTCGTCGTTGGTTCAGCTCAACACCCCAGATGAAATGCGCGGACGCGTCAGCTCGGTATCTGGGCTTGCCATTTCCGCCTCCAATGAATTGGGCGAGCTACAGTCCGGTGTGGCGGCGGCGGCACTTGGCCCTGTTGGCGCGGTTGTATTCGGCGGCGTTGGTGCCATATTGATTACTGGAATATGGGCGCGGCTGTTCCCCGAACTCAAAAACGCCCGTACATTTGAACCGCAATATAGAGGAAGCAATCCATGAAAGCCCAATCGATCCTCGAAACCATCGGTAATACCCCGCACATCCGGATGGGGCGCATGTTCCCCAATGCCGAAGTTTGGATCAAATCCGAACGGTCGAACCCCGGTGGTTCAATCAAAGACCGCATTGGTCTTGCGATGATCGAGGCAGCTGAGAAAGACGGCAGTCTGAAACCCGGCGGCACGATCATTGAACCAACGTCGGGAAACACCGGCGTTGGCCTTGCCATGGTCGCGGCGGTCAAGGGTTATAAGCTCATCCTCGTCATGCCAGAGTCCATGTCGCTGGAACGCCGGCGGCTTATGCTCGCTTATGGTGCCAGCTTCGACCTGACCCCACGCGAAAAGGGCATGAAGGGTGCGATTGAACGTGCTTTGGAACTGGTGTCACAGACCCCCGGTTCATGGATGCCGCAGCAGTTTGAAAACCCAGCGAATATCGACGTGCATGTCCGCACGACATCGCAGGAAATATTGGCAGACTTTGCCGATACACCGATTGATGCCTTGATTACCGGCGTTGGCACAGGTGGCCACATCACGGGATGCGCAGAAGTTTTGAAGAAGGCCTGGCCAAATTTGAAGGTCTTTGCGGTGGAACCCACGTTGTCACCCGTGATCAGCGGTGGCCAGCCCGGGCCGCATGCGATTCAAGGGATTGGCGCTGGGTTTATTCCCGCCAACCTGCACACCGCATTGTTGGATGGCGTCATTCAGGTTGATCCCGAACTGGCTAAAGAAACCGCACGACGCGCCGCACGTGAGGAAGGCATGCTTGTCGGCATTTCATCCGGCGCGACACTTGCCGCCATCGCGCAGAAGCTACCCGAATTGCCCGCAGGGTCACGTGTTCTTGGTTTCAGCTATGACACCGGCGAACGCTATTTATCGGTCCCCGACTTTTTGCCCGTCGACTAAACAAAAAATGCCGGGACATAATATCCCGGCATTTTTGTATCTGAGCGTGAAACGGCTGAGCGGTTACGCTGCGGCGAACATCTCCGGCGACAAGGCCATTAACGCTTCACTACCCGCCTCAATCTTGCGACGAAGCGCACCGCAATCGGGCAGATAACGTTCCGCAAAATAGCGCGCGGTTACCAATTTGGTTTCGTAAAACGCCGCGTTGCCTGTGCCGGCATCAAGCGCGCGTTTCGCCGATTCCGCCATGCGGAGCCATTGTAGGCCAAGTGCCACGATGCCCATGATGTGCATATAATGATGCGCACCCGCACCGATGTTGTTCGGATTGGCCATGCCGTTTTGCATGAACCACATGGTCGATGCCTTCAAATCGCCACTGGCTTTTTCAAGACGGGTTGCGAAATCCGCAAGCGCCCCGCCCTTTGCGGCCGCACATTCATCGTCGACAATCTTGAAAAGCGCCTGAATTGCCCGGCCACCATTTTGCGCCAGCTTCCGGCCAACAAGGTCCATTGCCTGTACGCCGTTGGTGCCTTCGTAAATCATCGCAATACGTCCATCGCGCACATATTGTTCCATGCCCCATTCGGCGATGTAACCATGGCCGCCATAGACTTGCTGCGCATTGGTCGCGACTTCATAGCCCTTGTCCGTGCCATAACCTTTGATGACGGGCGTCAGCAGCGACAATAGGTCGTCCGCCATCTGCCGCTCTTCCTCAGTTTGCGCGTGGTGCAGCAAATCGGCTTGCAACGCGCCCCACAGGCACAAGGCACGCATACCTTCTGTAAATGCCTTGGCATCCATCAGCATGCGGCGCACATCCGGGTGTACGAACAGGGTGTCGGCTTTTTGCTCCAGATCCTGCGGACCGGTCAGCGCGCGGCCCTGACGGCGATCTTGTGCATAATGTACGGCATTTTGGTAAGCGACCTCGGCAATGCCAAGGCCTTGCTGGCCAACGCCCAGACGCGCGATGTTCATCATGATAAACATGGCCGCGAGGCCCTTATGTTCTTCACCGACAAGATATCCCGTCGCGCCATCATAATTCATCACGCACGTCGCATTGCCGTGAATGCCCATTTTATGTTCGATCGAACCACAGGACAAACTGTTCCGCGCGCCAAGCGAGCCGTCATCATTGACAAGGAACTTGGGCACGATGAACAGCGAAATCCCTTTGACGCTGTCCGGTGCGCCGGGTGTTTTGGCCAAGACGAGATGAATGATATTCTCGGTCAGGTCATGGTCGCCCGACGAAATGAAAATCTTGGTTCCTGAAACCGCATAGCTGCCATCGTCATTGGGCACAGCCTTAGTGCGGATAAGGCCAAGATCGGTTCCGCAATGCGGCTCGGTCAGGTTCATTGTCCCGCCCCATTTGCCCGAAATCATATTCGGCGCATATTTGGCTTTCTGTTCGTCGCTGCCCTTTACCAAGATCGCCGATACCGCACCTTGGGTGAGACCGGGATACATTGCGAACGCCATGTTTGAACTTGCCATAAGCTCTTCAAACGCCATGGAGACGATGTGGGGCATGCCTTGGCCGCCGAACTCCGCGGGCGCTGACAATGTGCCCCAGCCGCCTTCACAGTACAGCTTATAGGCTTCCTTGAAGCCATCAGGCGTGGTGACGCTGCCATCTTCATGGCGCGTGCAGCCCTGCAAGTCGCCGACTTGGTTCAACGGGAAAAGAACGCCCTCTACAAATTTGGCGCCTTCGGTCAGGATAGCGTCGACCATATCCGCGCTGGCATTTTCAAAGCCGGGCAGATTGGCAAAACGCTCAACAGCCAATACTTCGTTGAGAATGAACTGCATATCGCGAACGGGGGCGGTGTAGCTTGGCATTTTCGATCCTTAACTGGCTGGGAATATCAAATTAGGCGGTGGCAGATTTGTCTGCCGCCTCTGCCTTTTCGACGGTTGAAACAAATTCGGTAAGTTCGTGAATAGCGCTTTCGATATCGTCACGCTGCGCCTTCAACAGATTGATCCTGTCGCGGCATTTTTCAATGGTCACGCGGCGCTGAATATTGCGGCCATCGTTCAGGTCATAGAGGTCAATCATTTCCCGGATTTCAGCGAGGCTGAAACCAACGCGCTTGGCACGCAATATCCACGCTAGCCGCGCGCGGTCGCGCTTGGAATAAATGCGGGCAAGCCCCAAACGTTCCGGGGAAATTAAGCCTTGGTCTTCGTAAAAGCGCAAGGCCCGCGCGGTTACATCAAACTCGCTCGAAAGATCCGAGATTGTGAATGAATCGCGGTTAAATGCGTCTGGCGTATCGATGGTGGCATCGGCCCGCCTTTCGTCGCGCGTAATTGATTCCATGGCGCCTTTCCTCTTGTATGCACTAGCGTCACTACTTTACGTTAGCGTAAACGTCAATTGGCGAAGTTACGTCTGCCGCGACGAAATGACCTGTGTTTAAGGGCGCACGTCGGGTTTTGGAGGCGAAGAAGGCGGGGTGGCGGACGGGTCGGTCAATGTATCGCCAGTCACGGGTGCAGGCGCAGGGTCAACCGTTGGTTCTGGCTTGGGCGGTGTCCGCTTTACCGGCGTCGATGTATCCTTCAATACCACCACTTCCTGATCCAATTTCGTGATCGCAAACAATGACTTCGCAAATGGCAGTGGCAAGCGAATGCAGCCATGCGACGCTGGATATCCGGGCAGATGGCCGCCATGTATGGCAATCCCGTCCCATGTCAGCCGCTGCATATAAGGCATTGGGGCATTGCTATAGAGGTTGGATTTGTGATCGATATTTTTTTGCAAAATATTGAAAGCACCAATGGGCGTTTCTTTGCCTTTTTTACCGGACGAAATAGTGCTGAAGCCAATCAGCTTGTCATTTTGGAATACATAGACCCGCTGCGTATCCAGCACGACGACGATTTTCATCGGCCCCTCATAGCGGTCTTGCGGAATCCACACATATTGCCCGGGCTTCAGCCTATCCACTGGTCCCTTTTTGGGGGCGGGCTTTGGCGCTGGCGCGACGACGGGTGGTTTAACTACAGGTGGAAAAACAACCGGCGGCGTCATCGGGCTTTCAGGAACGACAGCAGGGTTAGCCGGTGTGTCCGAGGGCACAGCTGGAACAGTGTTCTGCGCGGTGACCGCGCCGGGCGCACTGGCAAACAGCGCAAACGCACACATGACGTGCAATATCCGGATACCCACGTTCACCCTCATGGAATTGCCTTTGACCCCCCAATATACAGTAACACACTGTAACAGAACTTCTATAGCAAAGGGTGGAGATAGATTCGACGTTAATTTCGCTGCAATCCGTAAAAACAGCTTCGGCAGCAATGAGGTTAACTGTCCTAGTTTTGCGTCGAAACGCCTGTGGGCCACTGTCGCTTGCAAGCGTTCATCCCTATCTCTTTGTCATGATCATTGGTCGCAGACATTTTATCCAATCCGCCATTGCCGGTGCCAGCTTGCTTGCTGCGCCCTCGACGGCGACAGATATCGTTTTCGCTCCGGGAACAGGCAGCAACACCGCCGGGGCTCCTTCGCCTTTATTGCTCAGCCGCGCCAAAGCCGCGCTGGACATGCATAAAAACCGCATTCGCAATCACGACCTCATCGCACTTGCCGATTTTTCGAAACCGTCACGCGACCCGCGCTTTTACGTCGTGGATTTGCGTAACGGTTCATCCACGCACTATCTGGTGGCCCATGGAAAAGGTTCCGACCCGAGCCATAGCGGATGGGTGCAGAATTTCTCCAACGTTCATGGGTCCGAAGCGACATCGGCTGGCAGCTACCTCGTCAGCGATACCTATATCGGCCAATATGGCGAGTCTCGCCGCCTCATTGGTTTGGATCCGCAGAATGACCAAGCCGAAGCGCGCGCGATCGTTATTCATCCAGCATGGTATGTGAACCAGTCTCTGATCCAAGATCAGGGCAAGATTGGCCGCAGCCAAGGTTGCTTTGCCTTTGCCAAAAATGACATCAACGTCATTTTGGAACGCGTTGCCCCCGGCTGCCTTTTATATGCGGATAAAGTTTAGCTTCAGCTGCCGTTACCGGATTTAAAAACACCGCAAATGATACGCTTCCCGCTGTTCCCGCTGGGGTCTGTTTTATAGTCATCTGCTTTTTCGTGGATAACCAACGCACCGCCGTCGGCATCCAGCAGACCGGTGGGTCCCGAAATCACAAAATCGGGTAATTTATATTCCAATGTTATCTTGCGGTCAGCGCCGGCCGTTACATTTGGCAAATCGCCATGATGCGCGCCCATTGGATTATCGAGGCCATGTTGTTTAATTTCGGGGTTCCAATGAGGTCCAGCCGACGTAAAATCTGGTCCTTGGCATGTCCCCACCGCGTGAAGGTGCATGCCAAATGTTCCCTCTGCAGGCGCTTCGGCAGAAAGGCTCAGGAACAGGCCGTCCCCGCGCTTTGATATCGTTGCAATGCCTGCCCGGCTGCCATCCCCCCGCGCGAGCTCCGCCGTGACAACTTCCGACGCTTCACCGGACTTTGTTGGCATAAGCGTCGCACAGCTCGCGAGGGCCGGGATGAGTAGAACAGGCAGAAATGCACGCATATTATGCTCCTATGGAATAACGACTTGGGGCATCATAACATCAACCCTGCGCCGCTCAATGTGTTTCACTTGTTCATTGTGCCCACGCGCCGGGTTTAATCCCCTGCGCAAAAAGCAGTGCGGTCAAATCATTGTGGCGCACCGCAAAATTGGCTGCGGCGGCAAGTTGCGGCCGGGGATGATAGCCCACGCCAAGACCGTCGGCCGATACGGCCTCTGCAATCATCGGCATGTCATTGGCGCCGTCGCCTACCGCAAGCGCAGAGTTCAGGTCTAATCCAAGCGTTCCTGCCGCGGATTGCAGCACCTGCCGCTTTGTCGCTGCATCGACAATATCGGCGGCAAGACGTCCCGTTAGACGCCCCTGTTCAATCTCAAGGACATTGGCATGCACCTCTGCAAAGCCGAGCATGGCCGCAACGGGACCGGTGAAACTGGTAAAACCCCCCGATACCAGCACGGCATGTGCACCCCATGCAGCCATGGTGCGCACCAATGTCTCCGCCCCCGGCATAGGCCGGACGCGCTCACGCAAGCATTGTTCGATCATGCCCGCCTCAAGCCCGACCAGTAAAGCAACACGCGCCTTTAACGCCTCTGCAAAGTCCAACTCGCCTGCCATCGCCCGCTCGGTAATTGCAGCGATTTCGGGCTTTATTCCGGCGAAGTCAGCCAGTTCATCGATGCATTCGACCGTAATCATCGTGCTATCCATGTCGGAAACCAACAGCATTTTGCGCCGTTGCTCTTCATATTGGACGACGACATCAACGCGACCTTCAAGGATGGCAACCGCGGTACGCGCATGCGTTAGAGCGCCGTCAAAAAATATGTCCACGGCCCTGCCTTCCGCAAGCCAGTCCGTGGTCGCTGGAACGCAGCTATGTGCAGCCAATCGGTCGCAGGCTTCTGAAATTATGCCGCTTTCCAAAGAATCTGCTGCTATCAGGGTTAAGATGGGCATTTCGAATCCTAAAAAGATGGTCGCGCTTATTGCGGGTCCAACCGCAAGCGGCAAGACAGCATTAGCGCTGCAATTGGCGAAGTCGCGCAATGTCGTGATTATCAACGCCGATAGCGCGCAAGTTTATTCCGACCTGCCCATACTGAGCGCCCAACCTACCGAAAGCGAACAACGCAGCGCGCCGCACCGTTTATTCGGATATCTGGACGGCCAAACGCATTGTTCGGCGGCGCGATGGGCCAATGATGCCAAAGACGCGATTGACAAAGCGCATGACGCAGGCGCGCTGCCTGTATTGGTCGGCGGCAGCGGCCTATATATTCAAACATTACTCGACGGCATTGCACCCATACCCGAAATCGATCCGGAATTGCGCGCCCGCATTCGGGCAATGCCCGTCGCACAAGCTTATGCGGCGCTCCAAAAACTCGACCCTGCGGTAGCCGCAACCTTAGGCCCCGCGGACATCATCCGCATCACCCGCGCGCTTGAGGTTATTGAGGGCACTGGCCGCAGTATAAGCGAATGGCGCAAAATTAAGACGGGCGGCATCGCGCAAGACATCTCGCTGCGGCCCCTCCTCCTCTTGCCACCGCGTGAATGGCTGTATCAACGGTGCGACATGCGGTTTGAGCAGATGATGCAAAGCGGCGCTATTCAGGAAGTTGAAGCCTTGCTGGCGCAGCAAATGCCCCACGATGCGCCAATCATGCGGGCCATTGGCGTTCCAGAGATCGCTGCGCTTCTGGGCGGCGCTATGTCGGAGGCGCAAGCCATCGAACGCGGCCAAATTGCGACCCGCCAATATGCAAAGCGGCAGTTTACCTGGTTCAGGAACCAAGCCCCTGCCACATGGCCCCGCATAGTTGATGAAATAAATGATTCAAATAGAGGTTATTTTGAAACAATATTTCAATGATTATCGTTGACATGTCATTTTGTAATCTTTAGCTAGCCCGCTCTTGCCTACTGTGTTGCGCTGCAACATAGGGCAGTTTCATAATGAGTGAGGACTTTACAGTGCCCGAAAAATCCGGCGCAGAAATTTTGATCGATACCTTGATCGAACAGGGTGTGGACACCGTATTCGGATATCCCGGCGGCGCAGTTCTGCCGATTTATGACGCGCTGTTTCAGCATACAAAAATCCGTCACGTCCTCGTCCGTCACGAAGCTGGCGCTGCGCATGCGGCAGAAGGTTACGCGCGTTCGACGGGCAAGCCGGGCGTCGTGCTGGTCACGTCAGGCCCTGGCGCGACCAATGCCGTAACCGGCATTGCGGATGCCTTCATGGATTCCATTCCGCTCATTGTTCTGACTGGCCAAGTTGCCACCAACTTGATCGGCTCGGACGCGTTTCAGGAAGCGGACACGGTCGGCATCACGCGCCACTGTTCAAAGCACAATTATCTTGTGAAAGATCCTGCGGACCTCGCATCCACCGTGCGTGAGGCATTTGCCATCGCGACCAAAGGACGCCCTGGCCCCGTTGTCATCGACATTCCAAAAAATGTTCAGGTTGCGACAGCATCCACCGACGTAAAGCGCCCAACGTCATCGCGGTTTAACCCAGCGGGCGAAGCTGATTACGCCGAGATCAACCGCGCGGTTGAGCTGTTGGCCAATGCGAAGGCGCCAATCCTCTATACCGGCGGCGGCATCATCAATTCCGGACCCGATGCGAGTGCGGCGCTGCGCGAGCTCGCCGAACTGTGTGGCGCGCCTGTCACATCAACCCTCATGGGTCTTGGCGCATATCCCGCCTCCGGCGACGCATGGCTGGGTATGCTTGGCATGCACGGCACATATGAAGCCAATATGGCGATGAACCAATGCGACGTGATGCTATGCCTAGGGGCGCGTTTCGACGACCGTGTCACAGGTCGCTTGGATGCCTTTTCACCCGACAGCATCAAAATCCACATCGATATAGACCGCAGTTCGATCAACAAAACGGTACGCGTCGATCTGCCCATCGTGGCGGATGTGGGCGCGGCGATCCGGCAAATGATCGAAGTGTGGAAAGGCCGTAAATACAAGGCCGCAGCGTTGGATGACTGGTGGGCACGTATCAAAGGCTGGCGCGCAGTCGATTGCCTCAGCTACCCCGGCAGCACGCAGGAAATCATGCCGCAATATGCGATTGAGCGTTTGTTCGCGGCCACCAAAGACAAATCGCCAATCATCACGACAGAAGTCGGGCAGCACCAAATGTGGGCCGCACAGCATTTCCATTTTGATGCCCCCAACAAATGGCTCACCAGCGGCGGCTTGGGAACCATGGGCTATGGCCTGCCCGCAGCGGTCGGTGCACAAATGGGTAATCCGGACGCGCTGGTTATCGATATCGCCGGTGAAGCGTCGATCCAGATGAATATTCAGGAAATGGCAACCGCGACCCAATATCGTCTGCCGGTCAAGGTCTTCATCCTGAACAATGAATGGATGGGCATGGTCCGCCAGTGGCAAGAGCTGACCTATGAAAGCCGTTTCTCAGAAAGCTATTCAGACAGCTTGCCCGATTTTGTGGCGCTGGCCGAAGCTTATGGATGGAAAGGCATACGTTGCAGCGACCCTGCCAAGCTCGATGATGCCATAGCCGAAATGCTTGCCTATAACGGCCCGGTAATGTTCGACTGCCGCGTGCATAAAACATCCAATTGCTTCCCGATGATACCGTCAGGTGCAGCCCATACGGACATGATCCTGCATTCGGATGAAGTATCGGGGACGATGGACGACGAAGCAAAGGCGCTCGTATAATGCATATCAAACAGGAACTCACCGAACGGCATGTGCTTACGCTGACCGTCGACAACGAAGCAGGCACGCTGGCGCGGATCGCGGGCATGTTCACCTCGCGTGGTTACAACATCGACAGTTTGACCGTTGCCGATATCAGCGAAGACCATACCACCAGCCGGATTACTATCGTTACCCGCGGGCCACCGCCGGTCATCGACCAGATCATTGCGCAATGTGAACGCCTGATCCCGGTGCACAAAGTCACGGACCTGACCGAAGCCGGCCCCCATGTGGAGCGCGAGCTTGCGTTGGTGAAAGTTCGCGGCACCGGTGACCAACGGGTTGAGGCAATGCGCCTTGCCGATATTTACCGCGCCCGCGTGATCGACGCGACCGTCAACAGCTTCATTTTTGAGATAACCGGCGGCCCGGACAAGATCGACACGTTCGTCGCGTTGATGCGTGAAGTCGGGCTGGTTGAAGTCGGCAGAACCGGAATTGTCGGCCTGATGCGTGGAGCCGAAGGCAGCTAAATTTCATCGTCAAAATATTACGCCGTTAAAGGTAGACCCTGAAACACATTCAGGGTGACGGCAAAGCAGAAGGACTAAAACATGAAAGTATTTTACGACGCAGATTGCGATCTTGGCCTGATCAAGGACAAGAAAGTCGCGATTGTTGGTTATGGTAGCCAAGGCCATGCACATGCACAGAACCTGCGCGATAGCGGCGTTGCGGACGTAGCCATTGCCTTGCGTGCTGGATCGGCCACCGCGAAAAAGGCTGAAGCTGCTGGCTTTAAGGTATTGGCAAATGCCGATGCCGCCGCGTGGGCCGACATTTTGATGGTGCTTGCACCTGACGAGCATCAGGCCGCCATTTACGCCGATGACTTGCATGCAAATATGAAACCCGGCGCGGCGCTTGCCTTTGCCCATGGCCTCAACGTCCATTTCGGCCTTATCGAACCACGCGCAGACATTGATGTCATCATGATCGCGCCAAAGGGCCCCGGCCATACCGTGCGCAGCGAATATCAAAAAGGCGGCGGCGTGCCTTGCCTTATCGCGGTTGCTCAAAATTCAAGCGGCAATGCCCATGACATCGCGCTTGCTTATGCAAGCGGCGTTGGCGGCGGACGCAGCGGCATCATCGAAACCAACTTCCGCGAAGAGTGCGAAACCGATCTGTTCGGTGAACAGGCCGTCCTTTGCGGTGGCATCACGCACCTTATCCAAGCCGGCTTCGAAACACTTACTGAGGCGGGCTACGCCCCTGAAATGGCGTATTTTGAATGCTTGCATGAAACGAAGCTCATCGTTGACCTTCTATATGAAGGCGGCATCGCCAACATGCGCTATTCCATCTCCAACACCGCGGAATATGGTGATATCACGACCGGTCCGCGCATCATTACCGATGAAACCAAGGCGGAAATGAAGCGCGTTCTTGCGGACATTCAGTCCGGCCGTTTTGTGAAGAACTTCGTTCTGGACAACCGTGCGGGACAACCTGAACTCAAGGCCGCACGCAAGGCAGCTGCCGCGCATCCAATCGAAGCAACTGGCGCAAAGCTGCGCGCTATGATGCCTTGGATCGCCAGGAATAAGCTGGTTGATCAAGCCAAAAACTAAACATCTTCGCATCTTGACAGTTTAAGGGGAGGCATCGACACTGGTGCCTCCCCTTTTTGTTGTCTGGAGCAATGCTATGCGCAAGTTTTTATGTGCCCTTCCCCTCTTCGCGGCTGTCCCGCTCATCGCACAGAGCGCACCACAAACACCCGGCGCGGTGGATGTCACGCGCGTGACCGCAGGAACGTACAACACCGATCCCGGACACACGCTGATCGGTTGGCGCGTAAGCCATTTCGGCTTCAACGATTATTTTGGCATCTTCGGCGATGCGACGGGGACATTGGTTCTGGACCCTGCAAAGCCAAATGCATCAACGGTTGATATCACTATTCCAGTTGGCAAAGTCACAACCGCGAGCGCTGGCCTCACTGGGCATTTGCTTCGTGCCGGCAAAGAAGGCGGCAAAGCTGACTTTTTCGGTCCAGCGCCAGCGGATGCAAAATTTGTATCCACCAGCGTGGTCGCCAAGGGAACGACAGCGAAAATCACGGGCAATCTGACGCTTAACGGTGTCACCAAGCCAGTCGTGCTCGACACGACATTTTCAGGCGCTGGCAACAATCCGTTCAACAAGAAACCAACCGTCGGCTTTCATGCCACAACGACCATTAAGCGCAGCGAATTTGGCGTAAGTTACGGCGTTCCGTTCGTATCGGACGACGTAAAACTCGACATCAGCGTCGCGTTTGAAAAAGCGAGCTAACAACCAAAAATAAAACGCCGCAAAAGCACAAAGGAGAAACCCTTTCCTCGATTTGTGCCTTTGCGGCGTCATTTGAAGACATTGCTGGCTTGCGCCAAGCTTGGGATATAATTAGCCCCGGAAAGCTGCATCCAAAGCAACCTTGGCTGCACGATATTCTGCCTCAAGCTGATCAATGAATTGTGCCACAGTTTGCACTTCCTTGATCGCGCCGATGCCCTGGCCTGAACCCCAGATATCCTTCCAAGCCTTGGCTTCGCTATTGCCACCCGAACCAAAGTTCATCGTGGAAATATCGCCCTTAGGCAGATTGTTGGGGTCCATCCCTGCGCGCTCGATCGACTGACGCAGATAATTGCCGCTGACGCCGGTAAATAGGTCCGAGTAAACAATGTCGGAAGCTTTTGCTTCAACGATATTGTCTTTGTAGCCGTCAACGGCATTGGCTTCCTTCGTCGCGATGAACGCGCTGCCAATATAACCAAAGTCTGCACCCATGGCTTGCGCGGCCAACACGGACGCACCGTGCGCAATCGATCCGGACAAGGCCACTGGGCCGTCGAACCACTCACGAATTTCACGCATCAGTGCGAAAGGCGAAGTAACGCCAGCGTGGCCACCGGCGCCTGCCGCTACCGGAATAAGGCCATCTGCACCCTTCTCGATTGCCTTGTGCGCGAAACGGTCATTGATAACGTCATGAAACGCAATGCCGCCCCAGCTGTGTACGGCTTGGTTCAGTTCTTCCTGCGCGCCAAGCGACGTGATCGTGATCGGAACTTGCCATTTCGCGCAGACCGCCAAATCTTCCTGCAACCGGTTATTTGATTTATGCACGATCTGGTTCACGGCATAAGGCGCGGCAGGGCGCGTGGGATTATCGCGGTTATGTGCGGCGAGCTCTTCGGTGATCTGGTGCAACCATTCGTCCAGCTGGCTAGCTGGACGCGCATTGAGTGCTGGGAATGAACCGACAACACCGGCCTTGCATTGTGCAATCACCAGCTCTGGACCAGAAACGATAAAAAGCGGCGATCCAATCACCGGAAGACGAAGATTGTCGAAAATTGCCGGAAGTGCCATGCGCCGAATCCCTTGTTAATTGAGCATTTAACTGAGGGTTAGCGCCTGCACATTGCGGCTGTCAAATGGGTGACACGGAACGGGCCATTACGTAAGGTTAGGTGGGCGTGATTTTTCGTGCATGCCCGCCTTTGATCAACTTACGCGCCGTTAGCAGCGCTCAAAATCGCCCGAACGGACGCCGTTGCGACATCCCTGCTAATGCCGACACCGAACAAAATCGGCCCATCGCCAACCCGGCACTCAACATAGGCAGCAGCGCGTGCGTCGGTGCCGTGGCCGATTGCGTGCTCGCTATAGTCAATAATGTCCAGCGGCCCTCCAAGGGCCTCCTCAAGGGCATTGGCAAGGCTTGAGATAAGGCCGTTGCCGCGACCGCTCACGCTTTGTTCGACGCCATCTATGCGGATGTTGCCTGCGAAGATCCGCTCATCCAGTTGACGCTGGCTTTGGCTTTCACGGAAGTCCAACAGCCGGAAGCGCCCTTCACCTTTCAGATGATAGCGCTTTTCAAACGCTTCCCAGATGTCGGCACTGGTCAATTCACGGCCAGTCGTGTCGGACAATTCCTGCACTGTGGTCGAGAAATTGGCCTGCATGCGTTTAGGCAGTTTGAGGCCGTGGTCCTGTTCGATAACCCACGCAACACCGCCCTTGCCGCTTTGCGAATTTACGCGGATGACAGCCTCGTATGACCGACCCAGATCAGCAGGATCGATTGGCAGATAGGGCACACGCCAGATTTCGTCATTTTGCCGTTCGTGCGCCGCGAAACCTTTTTTAATGGCGTCTTGGTGTGATCCGGAAAAGGCTGTGAACACCAATTCACCGGCATATGGGTGACGCGGATGCACCGGCAGTTGATTGCAATATTCCACGGTCTGAATGACTTCATCGATATTGCTGAAATCAAGGCCGGGGTTCAGCCCTTGCGTATACATATTCAGCGCCAGCGTAACGAGGTCAACATTGCCCGTGCGTTCACCATTGCCGAACAGACAACCTTCGATCCGGTCGCCGCCCGCCAACAGCCCAAGTTCCGCCGCGGCGATGCCGCTGCCCCGGTCATTATGGGGATGCAGGCTGATGACCACGGCATCACGCGCGCTGATATGCTTGCACATCCATTCGATCTGGTCGGCATATACATTGGGCATCGCGGCTTCGATGGTCGCTGGCAAATTCAGGATCAGTGGCTTGGCAGCTGTCGGTTTCAAAACCTCCATCACGGCCTCGCTCACCTCAAGGCTGAACTCGAGCTCTGCGGTGGAGAAGGTTTCGGGGCTATATTCAAAATGCCAGTCGGTTTCTGGGAAGCGCGCGGCTTGCTCCATCAACATATGCGCGCCTTCAACCGCGATGGCCTTCACGCCCGCTTTGTCGAGATTGAAGACAATGTCCCGCCAAGCGGGGCTAACGGCATTATAGAGATGCACAATCGCACGCGGTGCGCCCGCCATGCTTTCGAACGTTTTTTCTATCAGGTCGCGCCGCGACTGCGTCAGGCTCTGGATAGTCACATCGTCGGGGATGCTTCCGCTATCGACCAAACCACGGATGAAATCGAAATCTGTCGCACCCGAGCTTGGGAAACCAACTTCGATTTCCTTCACACCGACTTTAAGGAGAAGATCAAAAAACCGGCGCTTTTTCTCTGCGCCCATCGGGTCGATCAGCGCCTGATTACCGTCGCGCAAGTCGGTCGAAAGCCAACGTGGCGGTGCGTCTATTGTACGGCTTGGCCATTGACGGTCTGGCAGGTCAACTTGTGGGAATGCGCGGTATTTACGAGATGGATCGGATAACATCATGTTTTGTGCAACTTCGCTATTGCGCCCATTATGTGGGCATTAAGACTTGGCGGGGTTTCATGAAGCCCTTAGGCGGCCTGCCGAACGATGCCGACATCAAACGCACGCCTAAGGGCGTGTAAGTCGTAGAAGAAGCAAGGTCGCGCTGTGCAAAGACATTATGTTGCGGCGATAGCCATTCAAAGCAACATTCGTCCAGTATAAAATTTATGCGTATTCATTTAGTTGCCAGCCAAATGGCGCAACTCATTTGCTATGGGGCGGAGTTTATGGCCTCTTTACCGGTAACCAAGCATGCATTTACTGTGCCCTGATCGGGGCTGGGCGTCACAACAACAACCTCATCTGCATGCAAGCCGGGCAGCTCCAGTGCGCGGTCATATGCCCCTTGCGTGGCAAGGTCGTGCACAAGGCGCACCACATAACGCATAGCTTCATGCGCAGGCAGCTTCGGATGCGCGAAGGTAAGTTCCTGATCGCATAGCCAAGCCAATCCGGTTGTTTGCACAATAGCGTTCGTCGACATATCAAAGCCAACACACAGCAATGCCGGAAAGGCCGCCCCTTCGGCATATTGCGCGACAGCCTCTGCGTAATAATCATATCCCGAAGCAGCAGCAGCCGGAGACCAGAACACGGCCTTGATACCCAGGTTGCGGCCCAGAACGTCGCCAAGTTCGAGCATAGCCTGCACAATTGCGGGAACAACGCGGCCAGATGCGACTGCTGGGCCCAAATCGATGTGGACTGCGGACTGAATATCGGAGAGATCAGCATTGCAAAAAATGTGGTGCCTTGCCGCTGGTGCAGGGCACGCTTGCAACGCATAGCTAAAAGAAACACCGCTAAATAGCAGACTGCCCGATACGCTCGCTATGTTGCTGCCGTCATTAAAGGTGATGCCAAGCCGGTCGAAATCGACGGATTGCCACATTTCCTTCAAATCGGCGAAGCTGGCCGCCGAAAGCAATGACATAACCGACATACGATTTTCCAATCGAAGTTCCTTTTTTGTTCGTATTGTTCGAAACAAAAAGGTTCAAGCGATTTTGCGACAACGCACGCGCGCCGCGGCGTAGCGCTTAAATTTCGACTTGGCTTCCCAGCTCGACTACCCGATTGCTGGGCAGCTTAAAGAATTCCATGGCGTTTGCGGCATTGCGCAACATCCATGCGAAAATCTTTTCGCGCCAGATCGCCATGCCAGGGATCTTCGACGCAATAAGCGTCTGCCGCGACAGGAAGAAGCTGGTGTGCATCATATCGAACTTTGGACCGCACAGATCGACCAAATCGAGCGTCGCGGGGACATTGGTTTCTTCCAAAAAGCCAAAGCGCATTTTGACGCGATAGAAACCTTCACCAAGGTCTTTGCAGATAATCCGATCGCCGGTTTCGACAAAGGGGACATCTTCGATTTGCACCGTGAGAATGATGACACGTTCATGCAATATGCGGTTGTGCTTGATGTTATGCAGCAACGCCGAAGGAACGCCGCTCGCGGCCGACGCCATGAAAATCGCCGTGCCGGGAACCCGCGTCGCGCTGTTTGCAGCCGATTTGATGAAGATTTCCATCGGCATGGTGCTTTCGGCCATACGCTCGCGCATCAGCGCGCGTCCGCGTGACCAAGTGGTCAGCAAGGTGAAGATAACGAGGCCAATAACGAGCGGCACCCAGCCACCCGACGGAACCTTGAGCAGGTTTGCGCCGAAATAGGCAAAGTCGACGATGAAGAACAACGCCAAAATCGGAATGGCTTTCCACTTTGGCCATTTCCAAAGCGACAGGAGCACGACCGCGATCAAGCAGGTATCAATAAACATCGCACCTGTAACCGCGATGCCATAAGCAGCAGCAAGGTTTGACGAAGACTGGAAGAAAAGCACCAGCAAGAGGACCATCACCGCCAGCCCCCAGTTGATTGCCGGAATGTAAATCTGGCCTGCGGCTTTTTCACTGGTGTGCAAAATGCTCAAGCGCGGAATGAAGCCCAATTGAATGGCTTGCTGGGTCAGCGAGAAAGCACCCGAAATCACGGCTTGGCTGGCGATAATCGCGGCCAAGATCGTCAATATGATAACGGGCGTGCTAATGATGTCCGGCACCATCAGGAAGAACGGGTCACGAATGGCCATCTGGGCTTCCTCAGGCGTCATCGACAGGATCATTGCCCCCTGCCCCATATAATTCAGCATCAACGCGGGCAGAACAAAGAACAGCCAGCTGAACTTGATTGGGCGCCGCCCAAAATGGCCCATATCGGCATAGAGCGCCTCGGCCCCGGTAACGGCAAGCACCACAGTGCCCATCGCGACAAACGCGCGGAAGCCATCAACGTAGAAAAAGTAAAATGCGTTCAGCGGGTTGATCACATCCAATATGATCAACGGCATCTTTGTAAGATGCATAATGCCAAGGCCGGAAAGGGTCGCAAAATAGACCAGCATGATCGGCCCAAACCATGCGCCAACCTTAGCCGTACCACGCGATTGGAACGCAAAAAGTGCGCCAATAATCACGACGGATATGGGCAGGATCCAGTCGCTAAAGCCTTGGTTGACATATTTCAGACCTTCCGCCGCGGACAGGATGGACATCGCCGGCGTAATCATGGAATCGCCGTAGAATAATGCGGTTGCAAAAACACCCAGCATCACGAAAGGCGCGGTCCATTTTGCGCCTGCAGTCTGGCGGTTAATCAGCGCGAGAAGGGCAAGACTTCCGCCCTCGCCCTTGTTGTCGGCTTTCATGATCGTGAAGACATATTTGAATGTCACAACGATCATCATCGACCAGAAAACGAGACTTAGCACACCATTGATGTGCATAGGATCGGGGGTGATGGGATGATGGCCGGCGAATGTTTCGCGGAAGGCATAAATCGGGCTCGTCCCGATGTCGCCAAACACAACGCCAACTGTGCCAACGCACAGCGCGAGCAACGACCCCTTCGGGGCATGACTTTCATGATGATCTTGTTCGCTATGACCAAAATCGTCTGCGGCTTGCGGTCCAACCATTTCGTTTCCCCGGCGTTTGCCCCGATTGCCGTAGAAGCAGCCGGGACGCGCGCATTAGCATGGCCACCAACCCATCACAACAAAGCAATAAGGCTGGTTATTTATAACAAAAATAAATTATACCAGTTACTTAGGTGTACTCGCCGCTTGGGCGGTGGCGGCCTGCACCTGCAATGCCTTCGCCGCTTGCAGTTGCGACTCAATACGCGCCTTCCACTTCGCTTGCGGTGTCGCCAGTGACACGGTCTTTTCCCAGAGCAAAATGGCCCCGTCGAGGTCACCGGCAAAGAGCCGCGCTAGCCCTGCAAAATAATATGGTGCAGGATAATTGGGCCGGATTGCCCGCGCCTTATCAAATGCCAATTGCGCCGGTGGCGACATTTGGCCTTCGCTTGCGAGCATCAGTTGCAAACCCAATGCGGACCACAAATCCGGATTGTTGGGGTCTTGGCGCAAGCCAGCCTGAATATAAGATGCCGACAACGGATAATCGCCCTGCTTGGCAAATGAGTCCGCGGTAACAAGCCAGCGTTTTGCGCTGCCAAAGCTTTGGTCCATATCCGCCCGTATGTCGACCAACTGGATAGCGGCGACTTCGCTTGCCGCCAGTGACTTGGCAGGCGACGATGGTGTCGAGGGCAGCCCCTGAAGCGCATATCCCGTCATGCCCAATAGAATGACGGCTGCGGCAATCTGCCACAGGCCTTTCGACGATCGGACATTCCAGACGAGAACGGCTAGGCTGAGTATCGCCAAAATGCCAAGTGCAATCCAACCGTTCATGCGCCCCTCCGGAATAGTCCGCGCGCGAGCCATATGCCTGCGATTAGAACCAATAAGGGCGTCAGCCAAAGCAACAGCCCTACCCCCTTCATATCGGGTTCGAAGCTGACCCACTCACCGTAGCGCGCGATCATCCAGCCACGTATGGCCTCCGGTTTCTGCCCAGCTGCAATTTGTTGCCGCACCTCCGCGCGCATCGTACCCGCCATGTGCGCGTCACTATCGGCGATCGATTGGCCCTGGCATTGAATGCAGCGCAAGCTGTGCATCAACTTGGTTGCCGCCGCTTCCTGTGTAGGATCAGGCAACTGACGGTTCGCTAATGCGGGCGTTGGGCCGCTGCCTTGCGCAAACACCGGTGTTGCAAGCATAAGGTATATGAGCGCGAGCATTCTCATTTCGCGGCATTCACTTTTTCAATCAGCATCGGGACATGTTCTGCCCGGATATCGCCGATATGCTGATACAATATCGTGCCGTCACCGCCGATGACATAAGTTTCCGGAACCCCTGACGATCCAAGCTTAAGCTGAACCGCCATTTCGCTGTCCGATCCAATGCGCCGGAACGGGTTGCCGAATTCGCTTAAGAATGCTGCGACGTCTTCGGGTCTGTCGCGGATGGCGATGGCGTCAATTTCGATACCTGCCTTTTTCAACGCTTCGAGATAGGGCGCTTCCGCCTTGCACGGGATGCACCAGCTGGCAAAAATGTTCAGCAAACGGGGCTTTCCGTCGGCCATATCGGCGCTGGCCAAGCCTTCGACACCCGCCGTTGCCGCAGGCAATGAAAATGCTGGCAGCTTTTGGCCAATCATCGCCGAATGCACCTTTTCGTCTTTGGGGACGGCTAGGCCGTACATCGCCAGACCACCGATAAAGGCGACCACCGCAAGCGGGATCCACAAAAGCCATGGTCGGTTCATGATGTCTGCCACTTGCTTTTAGCAGGCTTTTTCGCGCGCCGGAACATGCGGCCAAGCAGCGCAATGATGCCACCGACAGCGATCAGCAGTCCACCATACCAGATAAACGGCACAAAGGGTTTCCACCACAAGCGCACTTGCCAGCGGCCATCGCCCTCTTGGTCCGGCTGCGCAATGACGGCATAAAGTTGGCCATTCCAACGCGTCA
>Ga0315908_10000497_pt1 | contig 31024 bp, 37 predicted proteins | sample LakEriMetagenome_12_FD_203520 | JGI IMG/M metagenome (GOLD analysis project Ga0315908, IMG submission 203520) | Freshwater fungal communities from buoy surface, Lake Erie, Ohio, United States - Buoy 4 MA124 | ecosystem: Environmental > Aquatic > Freshwater > Lake > Lake biofilm | place: USA...
ACCGCTTCATCAAACAAGTCAAGCAAGACTACCCTGCGCACCAAGTTCATAAGGCTGCGCCTATCATGCATAAAATCCGCTCGATCAAACATCAAATTGAGCTTGAGCTCATGCAAACGGCCTGCAATATTACCGAAGCAGGTGTCCGCAGATTGTTGGGCTTCATCAAACCAGGTGTTTGGGAATACGAAATTGAGGCCGAATTGGCTCATGAATTTTTACGCAAGCGCTCAAAAGGTTTTGCCTATACACCAATTGTTGCTTCTGGAAAAAACGCCTGTGTTTTACATTACATTGAAAACAACCAGCAGTGTCAAGATGGCGATGTCATATTACTCGATGTAGGTGCGGAATACGCCAACTATAGTTCAGACCTCACGCGTTGTATTCCAGTAAATGGCCGTTTTACTGCACGTCAAAAAGCGGTTTACAATGCCGTTCTTCATGTGAAAAATGAAGCGACCAAGTTGCTGGTTCCGGGCACCATCATGGCTGAATACCACAAGCAAGTAGGTCTTTTAATGGAAGAACAATTGGTCAATTTAGGCTTGATCACTATGGACGATATCAAAAATCAAGACCCTGCTTGGCCAGCCTACAAAAAGTACTTCATGCACGGTACCTCACATTTCTTGGGCCTAGACACCCACGATGTAGGTTTGTGGCATGAGCCAATTGCTGCCAATATGGTATTTACAGTTGAACCTGGTATTTATATTCCTGCAGAAGGTTTGGGCATTCGCCTAGAAGACGACGTCGTGGTTCAGGCTAGTGGCGCACCTTTCAACTTAATGGGCAATATTCCAATCGAGGCAGAAGAAATTGAAGCTTTGATGAACGCCTAGTTTTTATGCTTCATTATCAAATTCAAGGAGAAGGCCCTGTTTGGGTTTTCTTACATGGGTTTTTGGAATCATCTTCCATGTGGGAAGCGCTACCACTTTCCGAATTGCCAATCACCTCTCTTTTTATAGATTTACCCGGACATGGCAAATCCGGACTTCTGGATCAAAACCCTTCTATTCATGCGATGGCTCAGGAAGTTCAAAAAGTGCTTGTGCATCTTGACATCCAAAAGTTCATTATTGTGGGTCATTCAATGGGGGCCTATGTTGGTTTAGAACTAAGTCAACACCCAGGTTTTCAAAAACTGATTTTACTTAATTCTAACTGCTGGACAGATTCCGATCAAAAAAAGCAAGATCGCCTTCGAGTTGCCACGCTCGTGCAAAAAGCTAAATTACATTTCGTAAGAGAAGCTATTCCAGGTTTGTTTGCTGCACCAGATCGCCACACAGCATTTGTTAGCAGCTTGATTTCTGAGGCCAATTTGATGAGCCCTGAGGCGATTGCTTTTGTGGCTCTAGCCATGCGTGAAAGAACAGACTTCACTTCATTTGTCAATGCGCATCCAGAACAATTCATATTTATACATGGCAAACTCGACCGCTTGGTCAGTGTGGACGAACTCGCAGCAAAAATTAAAGGCCCGCGCATCTTTTTGCTAGATTGCGGCCATATGGCGCATGTCGAGGCGGGGGAGGAATTGATGGGTATTCTTGCGAGTGCTATTAAAAATGCCTAAATTTATCATGACAAAAATAGTCATGTTATGAATTTGCAAGAAATCTGTCGAGAGAAAGGCCTAAAAGTACATGAGGTAGCGCAGCAGGTAGGTATTGACGCTAGCCTCATGAGTCGCATACTGGCAGGCAAACGCAAGCCTAATCAGCTTCAGATTCAAAAGCTAGCGGCTGTACTTGATGTGGCCCATAGCGAGCTTATTTCATATTATTTATCTGAAGAAATAGTAGCCCTGGTTCAAGATTATCCCCAACTTGCACCCAAAATTTTACTACTGGCAGAGCGACGCATTAATTATCTGCTAAACGACAGCGAATTTTCGGTTACACAGCCCTCCAAAAAAATGTTGGGGAAGCTCGCTTCAATAGATGCGCTTCAAAAAAACTGGCATCAGAAAAAACCCTTAGATTCACTGCAACTCAAAAAAATTCAAAGCTATTTTCATACGGCTTATACCTTTGAGTCCAATAGGATTGAAGGCAATACACTTACCTTACAAGAAACACATTTAGTCATCAATGAAGGTATTACCGTTGGTGGCAAAAGCTTGCACGAACATTTGGAAGCCATTAATCATCAACAAGCCATATACTTCATAGAAGATTTGGTACAGCAAAAAATCAAGCTGAATATCCAAACTGTTAAGCGTATCCATCAGCTTGTTTTAAAAGGGATACAAGATACCCATGCTGGGCAATTTCGCAGTGTTCAAGTCATGATTTCGGGAAGCCAGCACGTACCTCCTGCACCCTACTTACTTGACAAACTCATGGAAGATTACTTTATTTTCTATGAACAAAACCTTGATCTTTTACACCCAATCATTTTAGCAGCCGAGATGCACGAGCGCCTTGTTAGTATCCACCCTTTCATTGATGGCAATGGCCGTACAGCGCGTTTGATTATGAATCTCATACTACTACAAAAAGGATATACAATTGTAAACATCAAAGGCGGAAAGAAAAACAGATTTACCTATTACAACGCCCTAGAAAAAGTACAACTCCACCACGATTCAACAGACTTCCATGCCCTAGTTGCTGACTACGCATTAACCTCTCTGAAAGCTCATTTGGAGTTGGCAGGGTAGGGCTAAGATAATGTGGCCAGAAATTCTTGCGGTGAAAAAACGGGAATTTTTGAATGCTTGAAATCTTTGGTATTTCGGGTTAAAATGGCTTCAATTTTATTATGGTGGTACGCACTAAAATATTGAAGTGCATCTTCAAAGTCCTTGAATCTGGAATCGAGTGCTGCCAAAACTTGTTTTTGATCCATGTTCAAGATTTCTACAAATTGAAGCAGTTTTTTAATTTGATCAATGACAAATTGTTGGGAAGCTTTCTGAGTAAAAATATAGTAAATATTGGCAATGATGACGGGTGTCACAAAAGCTTTGAGTTGTTTTTGTTCACATTTGAGTAAAAGTTGAAGGCTGTCGTCAGAAAATGGTTTGCGGTCTAAATAGAAATCTAACAAGACATCTGTATCTATTAAAACTGATTTCATTCCGAAAGGTATTTTTTAGCTAAGGCTTTTTGGAGTTCTTCTTTGTAGTCACCAATTTCATGGTCTTTGAAAGCACCTTTTAACTGGTAAAGTACAGAAGGTTCTTCAAGGCGTTGACTTTTAGACTGAACCAAAGAGCCTAGGTAATTTTCAACAAGCTGCGATAAGCTTTTGCCATTTTCTTTTGCGAAAGCTTTGGCTTTCAGTATGATACTTTCATCAATGGAAAGTGTGAGTTTTGTGTTCATACGTATAAAATGAAAAACAAAAATACGTATAAATCCCTTTTTAACAAAGTGAAAAATACGGACGACAACATAATTTAGCTAATTTTATTCATTATCCCCTTCCAATGAAATTTTTCCTCGCTGTCATATCGTTAAGTATCGCAAGTATTGCTATTGCTCAAGAACCTTTAACCAATGATGCAAGTTTCCCGGGTGGGTATGAAAAATTGTCTGAGTTTATCAATACAGAATTGAAATGGGATGAAATCGAACAATGGGCGAAGGAAAACAAATTGCCAATGAAGAATACGGTTTACGTATTATTTGTTGTGGAAAAAAGTGGCGCCCTTTCTAAGATGCGTATCCAGGGAACAACTGTGCCTTGCCCACCTTGTGAAAAGGAGGCCATACGGGTTATGCAACAAATGCCTATTTGGGAGCCAGCACGAAAAAACGGCAGGGCTGTTCGCTTTTGGGTACGTTTGCCGTTTGTATTTGACATGGAGTCAGAAAACTAAATCTCCCCTTTCGAATCCATAATAATCGTCACGGGGCCATCGTTGACCAAAGCAACTTGCATGTCGGCCCCGAACTGACCTGTTTGAATCGGTGAGGGGGAAGTTTTCTGCAGTTCGGTTAAGAAATATTCGTAAAGTGGAATAGCCTGTTCGGGGCGTGCGGCCCTGATATAACTTGGGCGGTTGCCTTTGCGTGTAGAGGCATGTAATGTAAACTGACTCACCACTAAAAATTGGCCGCCGACATCTTGAATACTGAGGTTCATCTTGCCTTCTGCATCAGAGAATATCCGTAGGTTACTGATTTTTTGTACCAAATAATCGGCATCCCCTTCTTGATCTTCAGTTTCAATTCCTAGAAGTATAAGTAAACCTTGTTGGATTTTACCAACGTTAGCACCGTCGATATTCACTGCGGCCTCACTTACCCTTTGAATTACTACTCTCATTTGTACGGTTTTAAAACTCGCTTCTGCGGTAAGGGTCAGAGGGGTCTTCGTGCATCAGCTGCAAATAATTTTGATATCGATGCGGGGCAATCTGGCTTTCTTCAACAGCTGCCTTTACGGCGCAATGCGGCTCATTGAGGTGCTTGCAATTGCTAAAACGACACTCACCCATCAGTGCGCGCATTTCAGGAAAGTAGTGTGCAAAATATTCTTTTTCTAGATCGATCAAACCAAAGGCCCTGATACCAGGCGTGTCTATGATATACCCCCCTGAGCTCAAGGCGTGCATTTCGGCAAATGTGGTGGTGTGTTTGCCTTGTTCATGCGCCTTAGAAATTTCACCTGTTCTGAGGTCTAGATTGGGGTCGAGGCCATTGACAAGGGTGGTTTTTCCTACGCCAGAGTTGCCCGAAATCATGACTTGCTTTCCTTTAATTTCATCTCTAAGAAAAGCAATTGTGCCAGCGTCTTCTGAGGTAATACCGTAACATGGATACCCTAAATTTTCATAGATAGTTCGGAGTGCTTCAAAATATTCGGTGTCGGCCTCATCAAAGAGGTCGATTTTATTAAAAAGTAAGGTTGTCGGAATCCGAAAAGACTCTGCTGCTACTAAAAAGCGATCGATAAACGCAATTTGTGTAATCGGCGACTTCAAAGTAACCACCAAATAAGCGCGGTCAACATTGGCCGCCAAAATTTGCATCTGCTTACTGAGGTTGGTGGCCTTGCGCACAATGTAATTCTGCCTCGGAAGGATAGTTGTAATGGCCCATCCTTCATCTGAGCCTGGTGCCATTTTCACGTGGTCACCGGCAGCAATTGGATTGGTCGTTTTCAGGCCTTCCAAGCGCAATTTACCGCGGATGCTTGCTTGCACTTGCTGGCCGTCTTCCAACAAAACTTGATACCATTTTCCAGTAGATTTCAGGATTAATCCTTGCATGCCGTAAAGTTAAACATTTGTATGTTTGTAGGATGAAAACAACCTTCGTATCCTTCATTTCTGTTTTGTCTTCAAATGGCCGTGCTTAAACACTACGGCCTTATTGGCAAAACACTAGGGCATTCATTTTCTGCAGCGTTTTTCAAGGATTACTTTGAGAAAAAAAATATTGAAGCAAAGTACAGCAATTTTGAATTGAATGAAATTGAAGAAATTCTTCCGCTTTTCGCTCAAAACTTATCTGGTCTCAATGTGACCTTTCCGTATAAAGAAAGTATCATTCCTTTTCTAGATCGCCTCGATGAAAGTGCGGCTCAAATTGGCGCCGTGAATGTTATTGCTTTTGAAAACGGAGAGAAGGTAGGTTACAATACCGATGCCTATGGTTTTGCCCAAAGCATCAAGCCTTTTTTAACTTTTGAGCACGAACGCGCCCTCATTTTTGGAACGGGCGGTGCTTCCAAAGCAGTTGCGCATGTATTCAAGCAAATAGGGCTAGATTTGTTTTATATTTCGAGAAATGGTAATGAGGCAAATGGTGTTTTCAGATATGAAGATATAAATAACCATATGCTACGCTCTTGCAGAGTGCTTGTCAATTGTACACCAATAGGCACTTTCCCAAATGTTACAGACTGCATTGAGCTTCCATTTGAATATCTTACACCTGCTCATTTAGTCATTGATTTGGTGTATAATCCGTCTGAAACTGAACTGATGAAACGCGCCAAAAAAAATGGTGCCACAGTCATGAACGGTTTGTCCATGCTGCAGCACCAAGCTTTGAAAAGTTATGAAATCTGGACGCGTTAAATTGCGTTTTTGTCTTGACCTATATTGTACCAATCAATTTTTCGAGAGAAGTACATCACCAAACCAAGGATGATAAATACGCCAATACTTCCGATGAGTAGTGCTAAGTCTTCTAATTGAATAATCACAAAAATGAAGATGTAAAGCATACTCAGTAATCCGGCTATAAACAAACTCATTTTGAGTGAGCGCAAGATGGCCCGTACATACAAACTAATGAGCGCTACGGTGGCTAGCGCTGATAAAATAAACGCATAATTGAAGCGTATGTGCTCGGAAATGGAAAGAAGGAGTGTATAAAATACAACCAGTGCAATTCCGACAAGGATATACTGAATAGGGTGAATGCCCGACGCTTGGAAAATCTCGATAAAGAAGAACACCAAGAACGTGAGGCCAATAAATAGGATGGCATAATGAATGCTGCGGTGCGATTTCTGGTAGTTGTCTACAGGTAATTTCAAATCAACGCCAAAAGAGGAATCTCGTAGTTTGTAAGAGGAGCCTGTCCAGCTTTGTGGATAATTGCGGTTTAGATTCAAGACATTCCAATGGGCTTTGAATCCTGCTTTATCTGTTTTGTGTTGATCAGGTAAAAAAGCACCGTCAAATTTGGGTGTTTGCCAATCAGAATTCAATACCACATCGGTTTCTTTCCCGACAGGTGTAAAGTATAATTGCTGGCTACCTTTGAGCTCAATGTCAAAACTGAAGCGGTACAAGTGGTCGTCTGTCGGCGAAATACTTACTTTGGCATTGATCCCTGAATAGAATATATCCTGATTACTCACCCCTGGATTAAAAGGCAGTTTTTTACCTTCCCAATTGAGCTCAATTTGTTTTTCGATACCACGCAAATCATCGATTCCTGCATTGAGGGTGGCTTCATTGAATTTAAAGGAGTGCCCTTTGGCTTCGAGGTCTTTAAAGTCCAGTTTGGTGAACGCTCCACTGACATGCAGTGCTGAATTATACACCACAATTTCATAAACCCCACGGTGGCGGCGGTCTGGCTTCACACTCGCTTGAATATCGAGTTTACTTGGCAACACATGCAATCTTTCTGTTATCTGCACTAAGGTTTCTTTTCCAGTTGCTTTGTCAATTTCTTTAACGTAACGCGTATACGGAATGGTGAGTACCGGCCCTTGCAGTGTTTGCGCACCACCCCATTTTTCACTGACTTCGTCGATGGCTTCTCTTTGGGTTTGTTCGCGCTCATAAATGATACTTTTGATCATGCCTGTCGGGATGAGTAAAAGCAGAGCGATCAGGACGATTCCGCCAATTTTGAAATACAGATTGTTTTTGATTCTAGACATGGTCGTGTTTTTTTGCTACAAACGCAAAGGACGCTTTTTTATTGGATGAAGTTGCAAAACCTTTGGTGGCTCACAATTTGTGAAAGAAAAATTGGCTGCGCCTAAATTTATCCGACATTAAGTACTTAACTACCGGCTCTTGGCTTCTGACCTTCTGAACTTTGGCATTCACCAATTAAATTATTAGTTATGAATGCATTTAAAAACAAAGTAAGCCTGATGGGGCGCTTGGGCGGCCAACCAGAAATTGTCAAATTCGATTCAGGGCGTTTGCTCGCGCGTTTTTCGCTCGCTACCCACGAAAACTTCAAAGACAAAAACGGCGAATGGCATGATTTTACACAATGGCACACCATTAACGCCTGGGGCAAAATTGCCGAAAAAGTCGGCGAGAAGCTCGAAAAAGGCATGGAGGTAGTCGTCGAGGGCAAGTTGGTCAACCAACAATACGAGAACAAAGCTGGTGAAAAGCGCTTTGCCACCATCATAGAGCTCTATGATTTCATCATGGTTCAACCCAAAAAATCCAACCATGAAGCAACAAGCACCGAAAACGCAGCCTGAGTTGCCGCGCATGTCGGCCAACCCCAACTTGCACATGAACCACGTCAACCTCATCGGCTATATGACCGCCGAGGCGCGCCACGTGCAGCTCGAAGACGGCAAGCAGCTCATGCGCTTCACGCTCGCCACCAAAGAACAATACCTCGACGCCGACGGCATCATGCGCCAACGCAGCCAATGGCACCTCCTCAGTGCCTGGGGCCGCTGGGCCAAAGTTGTCGAAGAATTTGGCGCCAAAGGCGTTCATCTCGCCATCGAAGGCAAACTCGTTGGGCGCTTTTATCGCCTCGGCGGCCAGCGCCGCTTCGTCACCGAAGTCGAAATCAATGACCTCGTTATATTGCCCTAGACAGCACCCACCAACCAAACGATCCAAAAGGCGGCCGCAGGCCGCCTTTTGTGTTGGGTAAGAATTTCAAATTATAAAAAAGTAAAAAATGGAACTCGAACTTATCAAAAACAACATCCTCGAAATTAGAGGGAAGAAAGTGATGCCAGACATGGATTTAGCAAAGATATACCAGGTAGAAACAAGAGCTTTGAAACAAGCCGTTCGCAGAAATATAGACCGGTTTCCACAGGATTTTATGTTTCAATTGACAAAAGAAGAATGGTCAATTCTAAGATCACAAATTGTGACCTTAGAAGTCGGTAAAGGAAATCACCCTAAATTCTTACCTTTTGCTTTTACCGAACAAGGTGTTGCAATGCTGAGTGCGGTATTGAATTCTCAACGCGCAGTTAATGCGAGCATTGCAATCATGCGTGCTTTTGTCATGATTCGTCAATGGGCATTGACTTATCAGGAACTATCCGATAAACTATCAGATCTTGAAAAACTTCACAACCAAAAGTTCAACGACATCGATCAGGTTCTCAAGTATTTATTGCAAAAAGAACAAACCAAAACCCAGCAAGCAAACCGCGAGCAGTTGGGGTATAAAAAGTAAAATCATGGAACTCGAACTTATCAAAAACAGCATCCTCGAAATTAGAGGGAAGAAAGTGATGCTAGACATGGATTTAGCAAAGATTTATGAAGTAGAAACAAGAGCTTTGAAACAAGCCGTTCGTAGAAATATAGACCGGTTTCCAGAAGATTTTATGTTTCAATTGACCGAAAAAGAGATGCAGAACTTGGTATCACAAAATGTGATACCACACATGAAATATTTCGGAGGGACCGCGCCCTTTGTCTTTACAGAACAAGGTGTGGCCATGTTATCGTCTATTTTGAAAAGTAAAAAGGCAATTCAAATGAATATTTCAATCATGCGAGCTTTCGTCATGATTCGTCAATGGGCCTTGACCTATCAGGAACTTTCTGATAAACTATCAGATCTTGAAAAACTTCACAACCAAAAGTTCAACGACATCGACCAAGTCTTGAATTACCTCATCCAGAAAGACCAAAAATCAATACAACAAGCCAATCGAAAAGAAATTGGATTTAAAAAATAACTTTATGAACATTAATGCCCATCTAGCGCACTTCAAGAATTATTTGAAATCCCAACGATATAGCCCTAACACCATTAAAACCTATACGGAAGCCTTAGGGGTATTTTTTCAATTTCACAGCAACAAGGCCCCGGAAAAACTTGAAATAGAAGATATCATTCACTTCAATACGGGGTACATTCTTCGAAAAAACCTCTCGGCAAGTTATCAGAACCAGGTAATCAATGCCATCAAGTTATTTTATCGAAACCGGTTTAAACGGTTCATGAACCTCGATAATATACAACGACCACGAAGGGAAAAGCGCCTGCCGAATGTGCTAAGTAAGCAGGAAATCAAAGCGATTCTTGAGGCACCCACGAACCTAAAACACCGAGCCTTGTTGAGCTTAATTTACGCTTGCGGATTGCGAAGAAGTGAAGTATTGAATTTAACCTTGAAGGATGTATTATCTGATCGGAACTTACTTTTTATTCGACAATCCAAAGGCAAAAAAGACCGCGTGGTACCGATTAGTCATAAAATTATTGAAATGTTGCGCGATTATTATAAAGCGTTTAAACCAAAAACGTGGTTGTTTGAAGGGCAATATACAGGAGAGCAATACAGCGAGCGTAGCTTACAATTGGTATTGAAGCAAGCTTTGCAAAAAGCGGGTAATAAAAAACCTGTTAGTTTGCATTGGTTAAGGCATAGTTATGCTACGCATCTTTTGGAAAGCGGAACCGATTTGCGTTATATTCAAGAACTTTTGGGTCATTCAAGTTCTAGGACCACCGAGATTTATACCCACGTAAGCACCCAGAACCTACAACAAATCCGTTCCCCATTCGATGATTTATAAGAAATAAACATATATTCGTACATGCGCAACAAACCTATGCCAATACATCCAAATCGGTTTGATTGAGGAAGGTTTGTAGCGCTTATAAGCTAGTTAGTGGCAATAATAAGTACTACCAAATAAAATGATTTTTATGAACTTTTACATTTCAATATTTTTCACGTTTTTTACTTTGACTCTGTTTGGACAAAGTTCCAATTTTAACCATGAATTTTTATGTTTTGAAGCGAATTTTATCGATTCGATTCAACCTAATGATACCTTAAAAGCAACGATTACTAAAACAGGTTGTAGCCCGATTGAATTTAAACAAACCGGTGAGTTTTTTAGAGTTAAAGGTTACCCTGATTGGATATGCGGAAAAGGCGTACGAGAGCGTATGATACCAAAAATTGATAAATTAAAAGGAACATGGAGTTTTAATGACAATGTTTTAACAATGAAAACAAAGAAAAAAACCATTGAGCTTCAATTTATCGAACAAACTAAATCCAATATTACTCTGCAAGTGTTAAGCACTAGTTCTAATCAATAATGGATTATCTGCCACTAACAGGCGTTTGGCAAAAAAAGCGGGTTCAGTGCTAAATTGAACATTTGTAATACTAATGAACATTTGTAATAAATTGAACATTTGTGCTTTTAAATCCGCCACTTCGCCAAGCCCGAAACCGTTATAGGTAAGCCGTTGGACGGACTTTCCTCTGACGAAAATTCCGTAAGACAAAGTCTTTTTCTTTCGTATAACATTCAGACACTATTTTTTTTGGACAGTTTTTACTTTAATTCTTTTCGATTCTTTAAGACTATTATTAAGCATCCATTCAATTTGACCATTGACACTACGGAATTCATCAGCAGCCCATTTTTCAATGGCTTTCATTGTTTCTGAATCTATTCTTAATGCAAATGACTTTTTTTCGGACATCCTTTATTGATTTAAAGTTCCTGTATTTATTACAGGTTTCGTTTCACTATCACCACAAAGGACAACCATCAAGTTGCTGACCATTGCCGCTTTTCTATCTTCATCAAACTCAATAATTTCTTTATCTGCTAAAAGCTTTAAAGCACTTTCTACCATGCCGACAGCACCTTCAACAATTTTATGACGAGCAGCGACAACGGCAGACGCTTGTTGTCTTCTTAACATCGAATGAGCAATTTCAGGAGCATATGCTAAATATCCTATTCTTGACTCGACTACTTCTATTCCGGCAATTTCCAAACGCTCTGTGACTTCACGCTCAAGAGCCTTATTTACATCATCAAAATTAGTACTTAACGTTACTGTCGCTCTTTCATCTTCAAAATGGTCATACGGAAAAGAACCTGCAAGCTTTCTAACCGCTGAATCCGTTTGAATTTTTATAAAGTTTTCGTAATTATCTACTTCAAATGTTGCCTTAAATGAGTCTTTAACTTTCCAAACTAATATAACGCTAATCATAATTGGGTTTCCCATTTTATCATTAACCTTAATTTTTTCGCTTTCAAAGTTTCTTGCGCGTAAAGACAAACTTGTTCTATTATAAAGCGGATTAATCCAAAAGAAGCCGCTTTCTTTGACACTACCCTTATAGTCTCCAAAAAGCAATAAAATTTTTGAGCTGTTCGGACTTACTACAATAAAGCCTTTTGTTAAAAGGATAAATATTAGAAATGATCCGACTCCCAACATCATATTGTTAGAGATAAAGCCATAAAGCATTAATGCTGTTAATACTAATAGCGCGACAACAACCAAATAGCCATTTAATGGTGTAATAATTTTTTCTGTTTTCATAGTGAGTAATATTTAAATGATATCATATTGATATCACAAATGTAAACAATAATTTGACACAAAAACAAGCGTTTTAATTAATCCAGCTATCTTCCTCGACTTCTGTACAATACCAGCCGACACCGACAGAAAAACTGTGTGCAACGGCCAACCTATAACAGCACCTACCAGTAATTGGCGCAGACGAGGTCATCGCAAAGCCAATTTATTGCCTGCTGCGCAGACTTTTATTTTTCTTTGGCTTTGCTAACAAACATTTGTATCTTTAAATAAACATTTGTGGGTATAGACAGTTGAGTGTTCCAAAGGCCAACCACTGGTAGCCGCCAAACGTTACAGGCAAGTTTGACAAAAACAAAAACCAAGACGGTTTTCTAAAGCCGAAGGGCTGACTACCCAATGTGACAAAAATATGGTATTATTGAACTTTGTAAGTGGAGTTCAGAACCCACTAAAAAAACGGGGCGTATTCTGAAAAGCCATAAGAGTAAAATAACAATAAGAGATCAGATGAAAAAAGCATCAAAATTTATTCTAATAATAATTTCTCTTCTGTTTTTTCAAATGGAGAGCATGGCACAAAGTGCTCAATGCGGCACGGATTATATTCATATATATCGGATGCAAACTGATTCTGCTTATCGCACTCAAATCCTTAACCTTGAATCCAATGTTGAGGCCAATAATCAAAACCACGCAAATAATAATTTAAAATCTACGCTATACACGATTCCCGTTGTTGTTCATGTTATACATTTAGGCGAGTCTGTTGGAACAGGTTCTAATATTTCGGAAATTCAAATTCAACAAGCTATTGCAGGACTTAATAGCCGATTTAGAAATATAAACGGTTTTGGGGCTGATGTTGAAATGGAATTTTGCCTTGCGAGTATAGATCCAAACGGTAATTCAACCAACGGCATTAATAGGGTTGACGGTTCAGGTGTTGCAAATTATTCAGCAAATGGAATAACACCAACGGGTAACCCGTGCAGCGGGGCAATTGAAACTGCGATAAAGGACTTAAGCAGATGGCCTGTTTCTGACTATTATAATATTTGGGTAGTTAGCGAAATCTGTAATGGTAGTTTTGTTGGATATGCATCGTATCCAGTTGGTGGACTTTATGATGGATTAGTTATTGTTTCCACCTCTATGACAAGTAACAGTGGAACATTACCTCATGAAGTTGGTCACGGATTTTTTCTTTATCATACCTTCAATGGCGATGGTGGCAATGTTTATTGTCCGGTAGACATCAATTGTCTTACAGATGGAGATCGTGTATGCGATACCCCACCTCATAAACAAAGCGATTGCGGTACAACTAATCCTTGTACTTTGGACGGTGTGTGGGATAATAGCCGGTATAATTATATGGCTTATTGCCCTTTAGTCAACAGATTTACACAAGGGCAGAAAGATAGAATTAGAGCTACAGCCATTGTTGCGCCTAGAGCAAGTTTACTGACTTCAGTAGGTTGTGGGCCTTTAGGAATTATTGAAAGTAGTATTAATATGTTTTCTGTTTATCCTAATCCAGCTCAAAGTGTAATTAATATAAAAGTAAATACAAATCTAGTAGGCTCATTTTATGTGATTTCTAATAATATGGGTCAAACAATTATTAAAGGAAAAATAACTTCTGAGGACACAACCATTGAATTAGGTAATTTATCCGTAGGTATTTATTTGTTTAGTGTGGGAGAGAATTTAAAACAGACCTTTAAAGTTATAAAAGAATAAAACTAATCCATAATAGCACTACATTGACAATTTTGGATTTAGAACTTAACGATAACTATATAATTGCAGCTACAAATACTCAGGGGGTTTTTAGATTTCCACTTTCTAACTTAAATTTATCAACAGGTAGTTATATATTAAGTTTCGGAGATAACATGAGACACCTTTCTAAAATAATTAAACAATAAAATTCAGTTTTTGTCTATTAACCTTTAACTTAGGACAAACTAATTTTTTATGAATACATACGAATGTAACAAGTGCGGCATGTCCGTAAAAGCAAGTTGTGGAAAGTGCAATGTACCATTGCAAAATGATCATCTGACCTTAGACAACGGAACCGTTGTTCAGATTTCAAAGTGTCCATCATGTGAGGGTAAAATAAAGTCACCCTTGTGCTGTGGCGAAGATATGAGTTGTAATATTTGATAGAAATTAAGCTTTAAGGCTGTTACCACTATCAGAATATAAATGAATACCACCGAAATCACGATTGAATCAATCCTAGCCAAAGTCCCGGAAGACAGAAAGGAAGCCTTTACCAATCTGCATCAAACCATAGTTTCCAATTTACCCGAAGGTTTTGAACCCGGCATTAGCTACGGTATGTTAGGCTACGTTGTTCCGCATCACCTATACCCTGCAGGTTACCATTGCAAACCTTCTGAACCATTGCCCTTTGTAAGTATCGCTTCACAAAAGAATAGCATCAATTTTTACCATATGGGTATTTATGCTGATGCTACTTTGCTCAATTGGTTTGTTGCCGAATATCCGAAACATAGTGCTCAAAAACTCGATATTGGTAAAAGCTGCATCCGTTTTAAAAAACCGGAACATATTCCCTACGAATTACTAGGACAGCTCATGCAAAAAATGACAGCTGCACACTGGATTGCACTTTATGAGCACAACCTGAAGAAGTAAATTTTATCTTTGACATAAATAAAATTTATGTCAGAGGAATTGCAAAAATGCCCATCATGCGAATCACCTTACGGTTATCAGAGCGGCGAAGGTCAATATACGTGTCCAGAATGTTCCTATGAGTGGACACAAGCAGATATCGTTTCAGTAGATGAATTGGTTGTTATTGATGTCAATGGTGCGCGTTTGCAAAACGGCGATTCCATTGTTGTTGTCAAAGATTTACCTGTCAAAGGTTCTCCCAAACCGGTCATTAAAGCAGGTACCAAAGTGAAGAATATACGCCTCAATGACGGCGATCACAACATCGATTGCAAAATTGATGGCTTTGGCGCCATGGGCCTAAAGTCAGAGTTTGTAAAGAAAGCGTAAAACAAAATTTTATATTATACAATAATTATCAATTAATTAATTAACTTCAATGGAAATCCATTGCTTATGTTTACAAATGCTTTTAAATCTCGCTTTGAGAAGCTGACGCTCTACTTCGGTATTACCGCCTTTTTGTTGCATATAGCCGTTATTTTTGCATTGCGCCTGGGTTTGCTTAATCCGCAATATTTTCCAGAAAATCTCTTTGGAAATCCATTCGCAGCCTTGTTTTCTCCCTTTAGCTCTTTACTTGTATACGAAGTCTATTTATTGATTTATTACTTGCGGCAGAGTTACACCAAAAGTGTGGCCAAGCAGCTAGAAATCATGGCGCTCATTCTTTTGCGAAACTGCTTTAAAGATATTGGCCAACTTACCGAAGGCAAGGTTACCTTATTGAATAGCGACTTAACAAAAGACCTGAGTGGTTTTGTAGCACTACTCTTACTGGTTTGGATTTTTTATCATTTAGATGCCAAACGAACAGAAGTCAAGTATGAACTCACGGCAGCATTTATCAAACTCAAGGAGCGCATGTCTGTATTTCTTTTGGTGGTATTCTTTGCACTTTCGTTTTATTCGTTTTCTATTTGGTTGGTAGATTTAATCAGGTATGCCGACAACCACGCCGCACTCATGGATCCATCTCATATTTTTTATACAGAGTTCTTTACATTGTTAACTTTTGTAGATGTGCTTCTTCTTTTGAGTAGCGCAAAAAACCTACAAAATACAATCCTCATTATTCGAAATTCCGGATATGTACTGGCTACTTTTTTAGCACGAATTTCTTTTTCATTAGAAGGCTGGGAGCGCATTATTTTAATTGTTTTGGGCGCAGCAATTGCGGTATTTATGCTTTGGATCAGTAGAAGAAGTGTATTTATTGCCAATGCTGATAAGGCACAGTAATTTAAAGAAAAGGTTATATTACTTTTAAATGATGATCTTATCCTTTTAAATCACTAACTTTCTGAAAAACAATAATTCTTATGTTTAAAAAGTTTACATCAACGGATATCATTCTGATGGCCGCAGCCCTTATGTCAATTATTTTCTCAGAGCTCCTGTATTTTCAAGGTGAAAAAGAAGACGGGGCGTTTGTAGGCATCTGGGTTCCGTCTATTTTAGCTTTTGGTATTTATTTGAAATTAATCAATATGTCCAAAGATGATTAAATACCTTCCTTATTTTGCTGGCTTTATTACCTTTCTTTTTGGAATTGCGTTTGCGCTTGCCCTCAAGCCCAAAAAAAAGAAATAGACCGCAGCAATTCCATGGCCAATCTCGAGGCCACAACTCTTCTTGTGAATATATTTTTGCTTAACTTTCGGTATGATGTTTGTTATATGGTTCAAAAATTAGTTCAATGAAGAAGTTTTTCTTTTTATCTGTATTTTTCTCGTTAGCCCTACATCTAAATGCGCAACGACTCATGAACGGGTCTCGTTCAACGGTTGGCTATATTGAAAGTGGTAGAGTAAGCAACGGGTCTCGTTCAACTATTGGCTACATTGATAACGGTAGAATAATGAATAGCGGTAGATCCACAATTGGCTATATCGACAACGGTCGGGTCATGAACGGCAGCAGATCAACAATTGGTTATATCGACAACGGTCGGGTCATGAACGGCAATAGGTCTACCATTGGTTACATAGACAACGGCTGCGTTATGAATGGCAATCGTTCAACAATCGGTTATTATGAAGGGGTGAGGGGAGAAGACGCCGCCTTATTTTTCTTCTTTTTCTTTTATTGATAAAATAAGTTTACGAGAGGTAATTTTAACAGTCTAGTTATGAAGTCACTATTTGTTTTTATCGCAATTTCTTTTTTCTTTTTCTCTTGTGAACGCACTTCATGCGAAAATGCACAGGCAGCTACAATCCTAGACTACACAGGTTTAGATGGCTGCGGTTTGGTGCTTAAAACACAATCAGGAGAGGTTTTGGAACCAACCAACCTCAATGATTTCAATATCACCCCAACCGACGGCATGAAGGTGTGGGTGAAGTACCATGGAGTTGGTATGATGAGCATTTGTATGGTAGGCCCAACGGTAGAAATCGATTGTTTGGCGAAGCGTTAACGCTTGCTTTCTTTCATGGCTTTGGTTCGGGCAATGAAATACGGATTCACTAAATTGGCTTTGTTGTAGCGCAGTGGCTCGCCAGTTTCGGCATGCACAACCTCACCACCCAAGGCTTCTAAAATAGCCTGCCCTGCGGCGATATCCCATTCCATGGTGGGGGCAAAGCGCGGATAAACATCGGCCTTTCCTAGTGCTAAATCAAAAAATTTAAGTGCAGATCCTTTTTTAATATAATTGATGTCGTGATTTGGTTCTTTAAGACCATTGATGAATTGAAGTACGGCCCCGCTATGGTGGCTTCTTGAACAAGCCATTACTAAAGGATAGTTCGTTTTCAGTGGCGGAGTAATTTTAATCCATTTCTCTTGAGCTTGCCAATCTTGAAAACGAAATATAAATACCCCGGTCTCTTTAGAACCCAATAAAACTTGTTCTTGAACAGGAGAGGCAATGAGTCCAAAAATGGGTTCACCATTTTTGATCAGGGCAATATTCACGGCAAATTCTCCATTTTGCTTGATGAATTCTTTGGTGCCGTCAAGAGGGTCAATACACCAACACTGCTGCCAAGATTGTCTTTGTTCAAAGGGCGCTTTGTCGCTTTCTTCGCTGGTAATGGGAATACCAAGCGGTTGAAGTATTTTTTCAATACAATCACTTGCAGCAATATCTGCATCGGTTACGGGGGACCCATCTTGTTTGATCACTTGATGAAAATCCTGATTATATATTTGATCAATAGCTATTGAAGCTTCTATTGCGGCTTCAATAGCCCGTTGGTATATAAGTGGTAATTGCGGCAATTAAAGTTTCATTTCAGGAACAAATTCAGGAACGACTAAATCACCTTCTGTTTTGGAGATGATTTCCTCGATACTAACGCCTGGTGCCCTTTCGATGAGGTGAAATTTGCCCTCTTTGATTTCCAAAACAGCAAGTTCAGTGACTACCTTTCTTACACAGCCTACACCTGTCAGTGGGAGCGTACATGCTTTAAGTATTTTAGATTCACCAGCCTTATTGCTGTGCATCATGGCCACGATGATGTTTTCGGCAGAGGCAACCAGGTCCATGGCTCCGCCCATTCCTTTGACCATTTTTCCGGGGATTTTCCAATTTGCGATGTCACCGTTTTGTGAAACTTCCATGGCGCCAAGTACGGTGAGTTGCACATGCTGGCCGCGTATCATGGCAAATGAAAGTGCAGAATCAAAAAAAGAGGCGCCATTGCGAGCCGTGATGGTTTGTTTGCCAGCATTAATAAGATCGGGATCCTCCTCACCTTCAAATGGAAACGGCCCCATACCCAGAATTCCATTTTCTGACTGAAATTCTACTTCAATACCTTCGGGAATGTAGTTGGCTACGAGTGTTGGAATGCCTATACCTAGGTTGACATACCAACCATCTTGTAATTCTTGTGCAATGCGCTTGGCAATGCCGGTTTTGTCGAGTGCCATTTGCTTATTCTTTAGTGCGAACAGTGCGTTGTTCAATGCGTTTTTCAAATTTTTCTCCTTGGAAAATTCGTTGTATAAAGATACCGGGTGTGTGGATTTGATTGGGGTCTAAAGTACCTGCCGGAACAAGCTCTTCCACTTCAGCAATGGTAATTTTACCTGCCATAGCCATCATCGGATTAAAGTTACGTGCTGTGGCTTTGTAAATAAGATTGCCCTCAGTATCGCCTTTCCAGGCTTTGACAATAGCGAAATCGGCGGTAAGCGCATTTTCTAAAATATGAGGTTTTCCATTAAAAACGCGAACCTCTTTTCCATCGGCCACTTCTGTTCCGTAACCAGCTGGTGTAAAAAATGCAGGAATACCTGCTCCACCTGCACGGCATCGTTCAGCTAAGGATCCTTGCGGAATAAGCTCTACTTCGAGTTCACCACTGAGCATTTGTCGTTCGAATTCGTCGTTTTCACCTACGTAAGAGCTTACCATTTTTTTGACTTGTTTGGCTTGTAACAATAAGCCTAGTCCGAAGTCATCTACACCGGCGTTATTAGAGATACAAGTTAGATTTTTGGTTCCCATCAGAACGAGTTGAGCGATGGCATTCTCAGGAATACCGCAAAGGCCAAAACCTCCAACCATAAGCGTCATGCCATCTTGGATGCCTTCTAATGCAGCTGCTGGGTCTTTTACTACTTTGTTCATGTTTAAAATTCAAATGGAAGTTCAGACTCGTCGACAGTTTCAGGTTGTGGTGCCACCGCACAGTCGTATACCGACGGGTCGTAATCAGCTGGAGGGCTGAAATCACGGGTAGAGAGTGCAATGCCGGGGTCTTTGTAAATGCGCTGCATGTAGTAGCCATAAATTGGTAAAGCCATGCGGCCACCCTGACCCCAAGTCATGCTTTTAAAGCGCACAGCGCGGTCTTCGGCACCAACCCAAACCCCCGTAACAAGTTCTGGCGTTATGCCCACAAACCAACCGTCAGAGTTGTTTTGGGTAGTACCGGTCTTGCCGGCTGTGGGTGCGGTTATGCCACCCCAACTACGCCCACCTCTTAGGCTTCCGGCTGTTCCGAAGTTGACGGCTCCTTTCATCATTTGTAGCATTTCATAGGCCACAGTGGCATTCAAGGCTTGTTCGCGGTGCTCGGTTGCGCTGTAGATCACCTTTCCGTTTCTGTCTGTGATGCGTTCTATGAAAGTAGGGCGGATATAAATACCGTCGTTAGGGAAAACACATTGTGCCGCAACCATTTGCAAAAGCGAGAGGTCCATACTGCCCAAGCACATGGACGGAACGATATCGTTTGGTTGGAGATTAATCTCCATTTTTTTGAGTAATTTCTCGATTTGGTATGGCCCACCCGTTTTCTGGACAGGATTGAAATTACCCATTCTTCCCATGACTGCTACTGTCACTTTATTGGACGATTGAGCAAGGCCGTCTTTAACAGAGGGAGCGGCCGGCCCTGCCGGGCAATACTGCCCCACCACTTTATTGGTATTGTGGTCTACGAGGTCTAGGCAGTACTCATCTGCAGAAAATCCGGTGCATGGATTTACAACTTTCATAGAAAGTGCTGCTGCATATACAAACGGCTTAATGGTTGAACCCACTTGGCGTTTCCCTTGCCGAACGTGGTCGTAACCGAAGTGCTTAAAGTTGATACCGCCAACCCATGCTTTCACGAATCCAGTTCTGGGATCAACAGAGACCATTCCAGCGTGTAAGAAAGCTTTGTAGTAACGAATGGAATCATTCGGGCTCATGACGGTATCTCGTTCCCCTTTCAAGCTAAAAACGGTCATTTCGATAGGTTCATTAAACGCCTGATTGATTTCTGATTCAGATAAACCAAGCGCAACATATTTTTTGTAGCGATCTGAGTTGTGGCGCCCAGAAGTCATGATTTGCTCGACAATTTCAGGTTTGATACTATTCGAAAAGGGATAGTTTTTGAGCCCTTTATTGTTGAGATCGAATTGAGGCTGCAGCTCTTCATAGATGTGTCTTTCAACGGCAGCTTCGGCGTAGCGCTGCATGGTTGGATTGAGTGTAGTGTAGATCTTTAGGCCATCGGCATCGATATCATATGGGTTGCCGTCTTCTCGCAAATATTTAAAGGTTCCATCTGCTTTTTTAGCTAGTAAAATAGATTGCACCTCTGTTCGCAATTCTTTTCTAAAATACGGTGCCATTCCTTCTTTGTGGTCTAGAGAGCGATAATGAACAACAATTGGTGTTTTGATCAGTTGATTATATTCTTCTCTTGTTATTTGAGTACGCAGTGCTTCGTTGCCTTTTTCGCTGTTTTTTAGCCACTGAAAAAGTACTTGGTTGCGTCGAGAATGAGCTGTTGTTGAATCTTGGGCACGTGCCGCTAAGATTTCCTCTTTGGTTACTGCACTCAGTGCAATGCCCTTGTTTTCTGCAATTCTTGCACGGTAGTTTCTTATTTGATAACTGTATGGGTTGTATATGGTTGGATTCTTGCAAAGTCCAACTAAGGTTGCCGCCTCGGATTTATTGAGGTCTTTTGGTCGCTTATTAAAATAAACGCGCGCCGCATTTTCTATACCCACGGCATTGTATAGGAAATCAAACTGGTTAAGGTACATAGTGATGATTTCTTCTTTGGTAAAACGCTCCTCAAGGCGTTTGGCAATGATGTTTTCACGGGCCTTTTCACCTACCCGTCGAAATTTACCTAAAATACCACCAACATATGGAAGCTCTATTCTAGCACCGCTGGCACGTGCAATTTCTTGCCTCTGCCTTTGTTGTAAGGTAAAGAGCAGCTTGGCTAATTGCTGCGGAATAGTTGAAGCCCCGCCAGAACGACCAAAAGAAGTGAGCGAACGTGCTAAAGCACGAAAGTCGACACCTGCATGTTGCATGAAACGCTCATCTTCCGTAGAAATCAAGGCATCGGTTATAAAGGGGGAGATTTCTCGATATTTTACACTCGTTCTGTTGACTTGCCAAAAACGCCCTATAACGGTATCTTCTTTTATACTTTTCTTGGCAAGAATTAAAGAGGCCTGAAGTTCAGGCGGGTTGTCTAGCATAGATACTGGCGGTAGATCTTCTTCGGACTGCAATAAAAACAAGCTCAGTACCATGACAAACGGCAACAAGGCAAAAACCCAGAATAATCGTGTCATTTTTTTCTGCTCTTGTTCAGAAAGGACGGTTGCTTTTCTTTTCATAGTTTTAATTTACAACTAATTAGCGTAAAACATCTTTGCGCTGTGCGTCGAGTTTTAATAAAATAAATAACATTACACTGAAAGACATCATAGAAGAGCCACCGTAACTAAAAAAAGGAAGTGGAATCCCGATGACAGGTGCAAAACCGATATTCATGCCAATGTTAATGGCAAAATGATAGAATAAAATCATGGCAACACAATAGGCATAGATGCGATTGAATGCAGCACGTTGCCGTTCGGCAATAACAATGATTCTAAATAGCATGAAGAGATACAATACAAATAAGACCAATACCCCAGCAAAGCCCCATTCTTCTGCATATGGACAGAAAATAAAGTCTGTTTCACTTTCTGGTACGTGATTGGAGCGCACACTAGAAACGGATGCTTCTCTGTACCCTTTTCCTAGAAGCCCACCAGAACCCACGGCTGCCATGGCCCGATTTCGGTTGTAGTCGTCACCATTCGGGTCTTCGCGCAGTCCTAAAAAAAGTTCTATTCGATCTTTTTGATGCGCGCGCAGCATGCCAAATCCTTTGTCTACTCCAAAACTAATGGCACTGCTAATGAGTAGTCCGAGGGTCAAAACCACCATCATGCGCGTACGCTCTCGGCGTGTACTGAAACGCTGCATGACGAGCCAAGAAATCAGATAAATCAGTAATAGACCAAAAATTACTCCTGAAGATCCACTGAGTTCAAGTACAAATCCAAAAAGATTTAAATTTAAAACGACGCTGTCGAGCAGGAGCGTGATGATACTCAAAAAAACAAGTACAAATAGAATTGGAATAAAGTGAGACCCGACCCATGTTTCTTTGTAGCGCACGCCCGGAATTGTATTGACAAATTTGAGCAAAATAGGATCAAAGGTGAGCCCCTCACGATACATCACAAATAAAAAAGAGGTAAATACGACGAAAGTTCCTGCGTCGGGTTGAAACAAAATCAATACCATTGGAATCAATAGTATGCTGCTAGCGGTTAGTACCGTTGCTGTTGTTTGTTGCTTGACAGTAAGTCCGGAAATATACTTGGCTAGCAACAAGGAGGTAGAAATTTTTGCAAATTCTGCCGGCTGCACCCCAAAAGAGCCCACACCTAACCATGCATGTGCTCCGTGGACGGCAGGCATGAACAATACAACTACGAGCAAAACCAGCGTCGCGAGGTAAATCGGAATGGCAAATTTTCGATAAATATCTGAGTCAATTAAGAATACTAAAAGCCCTAGAAACAAAGCGAAAAGAATCCAAAAAAGTTGGCGACCGTACTTTTCTGAGAAGTTAAATATAGAAGGTACTTCTTCATTAAAAGCCACAGAGTAAACAGTAGCTAAGCCCATGAATAACATGGCAATAAGCGCTCCGAAAAGCGGCCAATCGAGGTATTCGGTGAGGCTTTCTTGTTTGCGCATTAATTGTTCGTTTGATAAGCAATTTGCGCTTCTAAAATACGCTTTTCTTTATCGAGATCAGATACCTTTCCTTTAAGGTATTTCTCTATAATTAATGAGGCAATTGGCGCTGCCCAGGTTCCTCCCCAGCCTGCATTTTCTACAAAAACAGCAATGGCAATTTTGGGTTTGTTGATTGGGGCAAAGGCAAAAAACACCGAGTGGTCTTCACCATGTGGATTTTGAACCGTTCCTGTTTTACCACACACCGTTATATCGGTTAAACGCGCCATTTTGCCCGTTCCACCAGCTTCGTTAACTACCCTACGCATCCCTTCAATTACGGGGCCAAAGTGACGGTAATTGATCATTGTCCAGCGCTTTTTCTCGAATTGCGGCAGGGCTCCATTTTTACCAATGGCGCGAACAAAATGCGGGGTGTAGTACCACCCTTTATTGGCAATGATAGCAACAATATTAGCCATTTGTAAAGGTGTAAGCTTCACTTCTCCTTGCCCAATAGAGATTGATCGAATAGTAGAAAAAGCCCAGGTATGATGGCCATACCATTTGTCGTAAAAGGCAGGGCTTGGTATGAGACCTGGTCTTTGGCCGCTAACATCGGTGTCAAAAATGCCACCGAGACCAAAACTGCGAATGTATTTATACCATTTTCCTAAGCCATATTCGGCGTCGGCAAAGTTGTTTTTTTTGACGCCTTGTTGGATAATGCGGCGAACGGCCATGTAGTAATAAGGGTTGCAAGAATATTGGATGGCTTCAGCAATATTGCGTGCCGAGGGGTGGTTGTGGCACCCAACTAAACTTTTATCGCAAGGAAACCCGGTATTGGCCGTTATGACACCTTCTTGCATGGCAATTAAACTTTGCACTAATTTGAAGATGGAACCAGGCGGATACTCAGCTTGTAAAGGTCTTGGAAAAAGCGGAAGGTTGGGGTCTCGAGCTAACTTGGGGTAATTGGCACTGATGTTTCGCTTCCCGACCAACAAATTGGGGTCGTAGGATGGTGCAGAAACCATACTCAGGATTTCACCGGTTGTGGGGTCGAGCGCAACGATACAGCCTTTTTTCTTTTGCATAAGCTGCTCGCCATATGTTTGTAATTCCACATCCATTCCCATTTTCAAAGGCGGAGCTTGTCGGGCAATGGTGTCGTATTTGCCATCGGCATAGGATTCAATGGCATTGTTGAGCGCTGAGGTAACGATATATTTGATGCCTTTGACACCTCGCAACTCCTTTTCGTAAAATCGTTCAATACCCGACCTACCAATATTGTTTCCTGGTTTATAAAAGCGATCTTCTTCGATTTCCTCTCTGTAGACCTCTGATAAGTAACCTAGAATATTTGCTGCGCTTTTGTATGGATAGTTGCGGGCACTTGTCGCTATTTCATAAAAGCCCTTGAAATTGGCTAGATGGGGAGCAATTTTAGACATTTCCTCAAGGGTTAATTCTTTAAGAAACGGATATGCTCTAATAGTTTGATAATTGGGTGTCCGCTTTCCGGTGATTTTGTTGAAGTAAGTACCTTCCCCAGCGACTATTTCTTTAAAGCGATTGCGCACGTCTTGGACAGACCACCCAATTAATTTGGCAAAATTAGCAGTATCGAAGTTTTGAATACTGTCTTCGACCATCATGAGGTTGTAGTAGGTTTGATTGGTCACAATTTTTTTACCATTGCGATCAAAAATCACGCCTCTTGGCGGAAAAATTTCTTTACGTTTTTCGGCAATTTCCTGTGCTCTTAAGGTCCAAGTTTCGTCGATGACTTGCATGTAAAATAACTTGAAAAGGTAGATGCCGATCACCAAGAAGATGAAGACGAGAATGACATTTCGGCGCGCGTCTAGGTTCATTTTTTCTGTTTACTATTCAAAATGAAACTTTGAATGAGGAGTGCTAAAAGGAAGGACAGCACGCCACTAAAAATCGTTTTTTGAAAGATAAATCCGATTCGGCCGAGTTCAAAAATTTCGAGTAAAAAGAACCAAAAAGTATGGAGCCCAAGAAGGATGCCATAAACCACAGTAAACCAATTAGCGCCCATGTCTTGAGAGGTGGGCTCTTTAAGTGGATCATAACCTTCTCTTGGCCCATAAAACTTGAATAAAATAGGTCGTAAATAAGCCATAAGGACCAACGAAGAGGTATTTAGCCCGTAAGTGTTGGACACGATATCGATGACTAAACCCATCAGAAAGGCAATACCCATCATGGGTATGACCGCTAACTCAAACGGAAGTAACATGATGAACAAGGGTTGTATCATCAGATGAATTCCAAAACCGATATTGAGCTGATTAAAAACCAATGCTTGTAAAAAAGCAAAGATGACGAAGCGAATGGTATGTTTGTAAACGACGTTCATGTTAGTCTTCTTCTGGAATACGCGCTTCTAATGCGGTTTGTTCAGCTAAATGTAAGTTCTTAATGACATATACGCGTTGCAAACGTCGGTAATCGGCAGCAAAGCGGATTTCTACTTTCCAAAGTGCTTGACCTTCGATCGGCTCTGTAAAACTGACTTTGCCTACCGGAAGCCCCTTAGGGAAAATACCTGAACCACCTCTTGTTTCTACAGTTGACCATTTCTTGATGCGCAAATCATTATTGATACCGGTGATCATGCCATAGCGCGGATCTCGACCATCCCATTTGAGCAACCCTGGTAAATCTGTTTTTTTCATTCGAATACTTACATCAATATTGATGTCTTTGGTCAGAACGGTCTTTACTAAACTGTAGTGTTCGCTGGCGTAGTGAATAATGCCGACGACACCTTGCTGGCAAAATACGCCCATACCACGCTTGATGCCTTGAGCAGTTCCTACATTGAGCGTAAAATAGTTGTTTCTTCGGTTGATACTCGAATTAATGACCTCAGCTGGAATATAGGTATATTGTTGTTCGTAGAGGGTATCGCTGATTTTGACTTTCCCTCTTGAAAGCTGATACATAAATTTGGGCTGTCTTTTGCGCCAGTAAATGTTCTCCCATTGCAGATCGGTGTTGTTCTTGCTGAGGTTAAAGTGTTTAGTGAGGTCGTGCTCCCATTCGAGCAATTGAATAGCGATATTATTATTGGTAGTGAGGTATTGATTGCGCGGAAAACTTAAAAAAGTGGTATACCACAAGAGCGCGAGAAATTGCAGCACTGCAAAGACCAAAAAGATCCTAAAACGTTGCAGAAAAGCGATTAGATTGCGCATAAAAACAAAAGTAGTAATTCTAGGTGATTTTTCCCTAGTCGAAACCGATTGTGTACCTTCGTTTCATGAAGACTTTTCAACCATTGTTAGCAACTTCCAGACTCCACCTTATCTCTTTTGATCAGCACACCTATGATGCCATATTTTCTACAGCTGAGAAGCAAGAAATCATGCAAATCTTTGGGCATCAAAATGACGATGAATACGAGCTGGAATGGAGTCGTTATAAAGGTGGTTTTTCCACATACAATCTGACTATTCAATTTTTTCAAATAGTTGAAAAATCTACCGCAATGGTTATCGGATGGGCAGGGTATCATTCTTGGGCTCAACAGCATTATCGAGCTGAACTTTTCTACAGCTTAAAAGCAGATCAATTCAAAAGACAAGGCTATATGTCAGAAGCCCTTGAGCCCATCATCGCTTTTGGTAAAAATGAAATGCAACTCCGAAGAATTGAGGCTTTCGTGGCAACAGATAATATCCCTTCAAATCGCCTAATGGAAAAATTTGGTTTTCAAAAAGAAGCCACGATCAAGCATCGTTATCAGTTTGGCGATGAAGTAGATGCGGATTACTTGTACAGTTTGTTTCCAAATCCAGATTTCCAATAGTTTAGCAAATGTTTAATTTCCTGCAAGAGGCCTATTTTCAAACTAATTTAAGGGAGCGGCAGCAGGTAGAAACGCCCAAATAATTCTTCAGAATACCAATTGAGTTCTTTAGTTTTTTTGATGGCTTCTAGGTGCTGAGGATTTTTGTAGGCGTAGGCACGCATGTGTTCTTGTGTTTCCCAAATACTCAAGGTGGCTTGATAAATGAGTGGGAGTTCACCCACACCAATACTGAATAATCTTCCGTCTACCTGCGTTAATGCCTCGCTCGTGCTTGGTACAAAACGCCAAAAATTTCGGATTTGAGACCAACGAATTTTTGCCCGGGTTAAAACGATAATTTTTGAACCTGCTAACAAAGGATCTGGAAAGGCTTTAAATGGTTCAGCGCCGTCCCACTTGCCATGAACTTGAAAAGCTTGCCCATAGAATTTATCTACGCTCGATGATATTTTATTATATGCTGCAAACATGCGGTTGGAGGCTTCAAAGTTTTTCATTTGCTCAAGGCTATCCCAAACCATAATGGCAGCGTATAGTTTAAAATTTGGACTCAGGCCAAAACCTAATGAACCCCCACCACTACCCATAATTTTGGCAAAAAAACACCCCTTAGCCCTACGCAGCAAAAAACCTGCATATGCCATTTTAACCAAAGCACTGTATTGGCGTTTTGGTGTGATATGAAAAATATAGAAGGCTGTTATTTGCATAAAGATTTCTTCTTTTTGATAGGAGCTTAGAGTTCCTATTTACTTGATGCCGAACACCGGTAAATGAATTGGTATCCTCTCTTATTTAGAGCTATATAACGACAACGCCAAAAGATCTTCTTTGTTCAGTTTAAAACAAAAAAGCCAGCCTATCGGCTAGCTTTTGAATACTTTGGCGGAGAGGGCGGGATTCGAACCCGCGATAAGCTTTCGACCTATACACACTTTCCAGGCGTGCTCCTTCAACCACTCGGACACCTCTCCAGGTGTTTTGTGGAGTGCAAACATACAAAGCTTTTTTCATTCTAGGAAACAGGCCGAGTTGCTTTTTGAGCATTACATTAACAACAAACCAATCGAGAAATAAATGAAGATGCCAATTACATCGTTGAGTGTAGTTACAAATGGGCCAATGGCCAGCGCTGGGTCAATTTTATATCGATTGAGCATCATCGGAAAAAGCGTGCCAAAAATAGCAGCAAATAAAATAACGGTAAATAAGGATAAACTAACGACCATTCCCAAATGGATATCCACAAAAACGGTGGCAACCAGAAAAATAAGTGCAGATAAAATAAAGCCGTTGAGCAGGCCAACACTGCCTTCTCGGATCAACTTAGGCAAAATTCTGCCGAGGTCTTTGTCTCCTCTGGCTAAGGATTGTACAACTATTGCAGAAGACTGCACGCCAACGTTTCCTCCCATTGCCGTAATGAGGGGTATGAAAAACGCCATGGCTGGTATGGCGGTAATACTCGATTCAAAATTGGAAATCACCTTAGCGCCAATGGTGCCGCCAACCATGGCGATGACAAGCCAAGGCAAGCGAGAAAAACTAACTTTCCAAATAGGGGAGTCCGAATCTACTTTATCTGAGATACCGGTTGCCATTTGGAAGTCTTTATCAGCCTCTTCTTTGATATAGTCCACGACGTCATCTAAGGTAATGCGCCCCACTAACTTATTTTGGTAGTCGACTACTGGAACCGATACGAGGTCGTATTTTTCCATGACTTTTGAAACCAATTCAGCGGAATCACTTGCTTTGACAGAGATGATTTTTTTACTTTGGTAAATGCTTTCTATTTTGGTCCGGGCGCCGGCAAAAAGCAGTCGTTTAAGTGAGAGGACACCCAAGAGGTGGTCATCGTCATCGACGACAAATATGTTATATACTTTTTCAACGTCAGCTGCTTGCTTTCGCAACTCGATAATGGCTCTATTAACTGGCCATTCTACATTGGCTTGAAAGAACTCTTTTTGCATGAGCCCCCCAGCAGTATCGTCGTCATAGTTGAGGAGGTCGACGATATCTTCGGCAGCTTCGTCGTCTTCCATGTGCGAGATGACCTCCTGAATTTTATCGTCTGAGAGTTCACTTAAGATGTCGGCAGCATCGTCGGAGTCGAGGTTTTCGAGCTGATCGGCCATTTCTTTGCTAGAAAGAGAAGCCAAGAAGCGGTCGCGAACCTCTTCTTCGAGCTCCATCAAGATGTCAGCCTGGGTATCTTCATCTACCATGAAGTAGATGAATTTGGCTTCGTCGTTGGTAAGCTTATCGAGAATTTCAGCGATTTCGGCGTAGTGCAATTCCAAGACTTGCTCTTGGATCCAAAGGCGGTCTTCCGCGACTATTTTTAGTCGCAGTTCGGTAATAAATTCTTTGGTTAATTCAAAACGCACCGATTTCTTTTTGACAAAGATACGCAAATGCACCGCAAAGGTTTTACCCCAAGATTAAGTTCTGGCCTGTTTAGTCGTGACAGAGACCTTCTACTTCATGGAAGATATCGTGTGCTTTGGTAATTTTTTCGAATAAAAGCGCATCTTTGGCCACCTCATTCTTTGCTGGTTTTTGAACCAGCGTATGGATATCCAGACATTGTTTTTCTAGCCTGCTTAGTGCTTCTTGTACCTTGTCGTTATTGGCAGATGCAGGTGGTGTAGAGTTTTTTAGTAAGATGGCTTTGGCATAAAGTTCTCCACTACGGGTTCGTAAGGGCGCTAGGTTATTTTCCTCTGCCGGATGAAATGTTTGGGCCATTACCTTATGAAATTCTTTGATAGCCAGCCAATTGTCTTTTTCAAGTTCTTTTAATAAAGGGTCATTTAATGCTGCCGCATATTTATCAGAAACAACTCCCCAATTGATCAAATTCCAAATAGCGCCCAAGTAATCTCCTCTTTTATTTTGATATTTCAAGTAATAAGCGTGTTCCCAGACGTCAATGCCTAAAATCGGAACGCCGCGCTCTTTGCTGATGTCCATGATAGGGTTGTCTTGGTTTGCAGTGCTATAAACGGCTAGTTTGCCTTCGGGTGTTACCACTAACCATGCCCAACCGCTTCCAAATCGTGTTGCTGCCGCTTGGTTGAGTAAGATTTTGAGTGAGTCAAGGCTTGAGTATTGATTGACGATAGCAGTCTGTAGTGCCGAAGAAATAGGTTTTTGCGCCGCTGTTGGTGCTAATATTTCCCAAAAAAGGGAGTGATTATAGTGCCCTCCTGCATTATTGCGAACTGTTGCCGATCTGAAGCTGGCATACATAAGCAGGTCGTTCATGCTGATCTTCTCCATAGCGCTGCCGCTAATTGCCTTATTGAGGTTGCTGACATACGCTGCATGGTGTTTTGAGTGGTGAATTTCCATGGTTTGAGCGTCGATAAACGGTTCGTATGCGTCTAATGCAAAGGGTAAACCGGGTAGGGTGTACACTTGTGCATTCACGATGAAAGAAAGGGAAAATAAAAGAAAGAAAAGGTTGACAATTTTTTTCATGGGTGACGGTTTGAAAGATAAAGATACCCCTTCTTCTCAGCGGAAGTTGTTAAAGCCTCGTTAAATATTCTGTAAATCGACCATACGCATGGCAATAAAAGCTTTAAGAACGCGCTCTCCTACGTTTGGCACTTCAACATGGATGAGGTAAATTCCGGACGCTACAGGAATACCAGCATGATTGGTGAGGTCCCAATCTTGGAAGGTTTGAGGGCTGTCTTTTTTGATGCGTCGAATGAGTTTACCGTTGGATGAATAAATTCTGATTTGGCACTGCTCAGGCAAATTTGTAATCTTTACGCGGTTGTCTAGCTTATTGCGCTCGTACTCAGAGAAGGCATAGTAAGGGTTCGGCACTACGTTGATCATGGCAAGTGCTTCTTTGAGCATGTCTTGAGATCCAAGCTTTGTAGCGATGTCTTCCATTGACCAGCCGTACATTGG
>Ga0315908_10000499_pt1 | contig 30990 bp, 39 predicted proteins | sample LakEriMetagenome_12_FD_203520 | JGI IMG/M metagenome (GOLD analysis project Ga0315908, IMG submission 203520) | Freshwater fungal communities from buoy surface, Lake Erie, Ohio, United States - Buoy 4 MA124 | ecosystem: Environmental > Aquatic > Freshwater > Lake > Lake biofilm | place: USA...
AACCATTAAATTTACCATTAAATGGGATAGAAAAAAGGTGTCCAGAAGGAAAGATTGTTAATCCAAAAACAGGTCGTTGTATTAAAATAAAAACTATAAATAAAGTTAATAAAAAGTCATTAAATCGACCATTAAATGGGATAGAAAAAAGAGGATAAGATAACGTTTATATTATGTATTTTAAATCTTCAAGGATGTAAATTATATAAGTGTTAAATAGACTAAAATGAGTACATAATTGAAAAAATTTTAAAAATTTCTAAAAAAGATACAAAGATTCAAAAAAATAAAATTATGTACTCATTTTTAGAACGCATGTTAATTAGTAAATATTTATACCCATTATTATTTATTATTGAATCTAAATATGCTTATCATACTGCAACATCTATACAATTTTATAGAAAATCAAATATACATAATAGGAATATGGAGAGAAAAGCAGATATAATTAAAAACAGTTGCGGATATATTAATAATGCTACAGAATATATTTTTGAATTATGCGCTATTATCGATATAATGCTTCCAAAAAAATAATAATTGAAATAAGTAAGAGAATTATTTAAATGTCAATTAATGATAATATTAAAGAATATGATGATTTTAAAATTGAAAAAATACAAAAATTATCTATACCAGAAAATAATATAGCATATACATTAACACTACCATTAATAACAATTATAAATTACACGGATACAGTGCAAAGTATTAAAAACAAGGTTTTTTGGTATAGTAGAAAAGAAGCAAACATTACTAATTCATATAAAAATGAAGCGACCACCATATTTACAGATAATAAGTGTGAAGATATTATGTTATATGATATAATAAGCAACAAATTTTATAATATTCTTAATCCAGATGTAGAAAACAAAGTAGAAAACAAAATGACAACATTACAAAAATATATAAAATATAAAAATAAAGAAGATAGTAATGTTATTTCTCCTGCAGAATTTTATTTAACACATAAAGGAGGTGAAAAGTATATTATTTTAAAAATATATATTGGATTAATATTTATAATTCATAATGAAGTACTTATTATACTAGATAATATAGGAAAAGAATCAGAGTTTACATGTGTTATATATGATTTGTTTAAAGAAATTAAAGAAATTAATTTAGATAATATTAAGATGCCAAAAGACGAGTTTGGCGAATTATTTGATATTGTTAAAAATAATGCAATAATAAACGAAACTCTTATTAATTATTTTGAATAATGTGCATCTTCGACTGATAAATATGCTTCCAATTATTAAAATATAGTTTATATATTTTTTTACTATACACTTTGTAAGCTAAAATATAATTTTTATCTATTGTAAAATCACAATAATACTCTTCGCTATTCATTAAATAATATAATATAATATAGTCTTGTGACTTACGTGACTTATATACACGTATATTATTTATATATAAGTATTATATATAATAATACAATAAATATATGAAAAGGTTTTTAGTAAATGTATATTTAACATTTATATATCTCTTAAACTTATCATTACCTTCCCATTCTTATCCTATTAATATAGGACCACATAGTATACATAAATTTGGTAATTATAATAATGGAAATGTATGCTTATTAAACTACAATAATGTATATAGCACTTTTTACAAATGGTCTAAGGATAAAGAAGAATATCATGATAAAATTATAAAAGATACTATATGGTTAAATAAGAACCGTTTTTCATCGCCTAATATAATTATTGGCATTTACAATAAAGATGGCGATTTAAATTATATATGTTTATTAAGAAGAGTCGCTGATGGTAGATTTAAATTATTGAATATTTTTGCAAACCCATATAATGGTATTGATGACGATATTATGCTATTTGAAAATATTCTTGGGTTTTGCAATGATAATAAATATTCACTTAATATGGAAAAGTTAAAAGTTATTGATAATAGTAAATATTATTTAACATATCTATATGCTTATAACGGTTCTTAGTATTCTTATTCGTAAATTATTTTTTGTATTATTATAAATATTATATAATAATACCTTTAATTAGAATAATGAGTATAAATAAAGAGACATATAGAGAGCCTTTAACCGATATGGTTATTGATAGTAGTAATTTAGATAAATGGAAAAAAAAACTAAATTACGTGACACGTGTTAATGACAACTTATTATTAAATTTAGATATAAAATCATTCCCTAAAGACGTTACTCGTAGAAAAGAATTATACTTTGAAAAAATTAAATTATTTATTGATAATAAATCTGTAAATTTACTTAATAATCTTATATCTATTAATAAGTCTAATAAAGATTTAATAGAACGTCGCGAAGAATATAATGATATTATGAGAAAATATAACAAAAGTATTAAAGAATATTATGACTCTCATAATAAGAAAATAATAATTAGACAAGTATTAAATGTTAATAAAGACAGAATGATGGCAATTTTACAATATCATAATTATAAAAAGGGTACTCAAGATACATATACGCCTAAAAGTATTGTAAGTGACGTTGATGATTTTATTTTAAAAAATCAATTATACGGATTATATTTAGATGATTTGATGATGGGATTTTTAATAATTAAGAAAACACGTAACTTTAATATTGATAGTAATAGCAGTAATAGTGGAAATAATAAACAAAATACTTTTTATATTCAAGAAGTCTATATTGATAAAAGCATGAGGGGAAGAAAATTAGGTAAAATATTATTAAATTACGCTGTATTACTATGTCCTAAAAATAAAAAGTATATTTCTTTGATGACATATGAAGGGAATATAATGGCGAATATAGCAGCATCTATTAAATTTAAATTACAAAAGAAAGAATCTGGATGTCCTGTGAATAAAATGTTATTTGTTAGAAAAATGAAAATAGATGATTTTGAAAAAAATACAGTTAGAATTACAGAAAGCAAATCATATTAGACATTCGAGGGTTTAAAGATTAAAGTACATTATTATAATAATTATGAAAAATTCTACTCGTCAACAATGTTATATATCTATAGAAAATGATAAAAATATTGGAAGGCAACTATTCAATGTAGCGTATCTTATAAATGTATTGCAAAGTAACAATAATAATTCCATTAAACGCAAGATTGTTTTTAATAAAGATAACAACCTATATTATGAAACATTATTTAAAGGTCTTTTTAATATCTTAGATAATGAAAAATATAATAGCATTGATTTTAATAAAATAGATATAGAAGATATTGATGATATAGATAAGGTAAATTATTCAACTTCTTCAAATATAGAACTTTATAATAAAAATCTAGATAAATTATCTAAACTCCATACATTTAAAGATATAGATAGTTCATTGCGAAATAAAATTATTGAACTTGTATATTCAAATGAAGATTTGATGTATGCTGCATATTATAAATATAGAGATATGCTAAATTATTTTGGCATTTATACTAAAGACGATGATGTAGCGATGATGCATATTATGAAGGATACTGATATAAATATTGATAAAGATTATTATAATAATGCTCTTTCTATTATTAAAGAAACGAGCAAGGTAACAAATATCGCTATTATTACCGATGATATAAATTGGGCAAAAATTATTTTAAATGATATTAATTACGATAATAACTATAGATTTTATTATATCCCCACAGGTGAAAAATATGATTATGAAATAGACTTTCTTCTAATGACTATGTTTAAAAATATAATAGTTTCTAGCAAAAAAGATTGTTATGCAGATAGTTTATGGGCGTCATATATTAGTTATTACGAAAATAAGAAGGTTATTGTCCCGTCGAGCGTTCGAGAAATTCATAAATATATAACAGATATAATATAAATATATATCATGATAAATAACGATTTGTTTTTTACATTTATTAAAATTAAATATGATTATAATAACTTGTTAGTGTGCAAATATTGGTATAAAAATATTATCATGCATATAAAGAAAAAAAAAGTGGATTTCTATGATATGAAATTATATAATGCAATAAATAATAAGTACACTTATCTATTGTATAACGAATATGATAATATTTTAGTAAGAGCTTACGATAACTTAATAAATAATATTATAAAGGAAATAATATACGATAATGATATTAAAAATTCTATAATGGATAATATTGTAGAAAATTATAAAAAACTAAGTATAATTATTACATTGTATAATATTACCGATGCTATGAAGTTGGGAATAGACAATATAGAAAAACATATGGCAGAAGAATATGCTAAGATATTGGCGAGATATTATGACTATAATATCATCTTAACTTAGATAGTTTAGCAATTAACGCTTAATTTAGCAATTAACACTTAATATTAACTGTCATAACGGGACTTAAAAATCCGTTGTCTTTAAATATTATTCTATAATGAAAATGTCTTTCTAATATCTTTTCAAATACCTTTTTTACTTTGTATTTATTAGGACAGAAAATGCGAACTTCTGCTTTACCATTTTTAACAATAGATACTCCTACATTATTAAAATCTTTATAAGCACTATAAGGGTCCTCTATAATTTTAAGACTATCTGTGTCATTATTTGCCGCCCAATAAATTATTTTTGTTCCATCTTCATAATCTGTCATATCTATCGTGTAATTAAGATTGGCACCAGAAGGAAATTTAGGTTCGCACAGTAAAGTATAAGGGATAAATGTTAATCCTAGAAAAGGAAGAAAAGTCTCTTTCTTCGAGGATAAGAATATTATAAAAGCTATTATAATTATTGAAATTACACGGATAAATATATTATATTCGTCGTTAAATAGAATATATAATCCTATAAATAATGTGTACAAAAATGTAAAAAATATTATACCCATATGTATATATATATCCTTTTTAAACAAATCATTCATAATATATTACTATAATAAATCTATTATATAAAAAGAATATAATTAAGAACCATCGTATATTTTATCAGCAACTCCCATTTTAATGCATTCTTCTGCATTAAATTGAATGTCTTTAATAAGTAAATCTTTTAGCATCTTTTTATTGATATTTGTTTTGGTAAGATAAAAATTATTGATATGTTCCTGGATTTTAATACAATTTTTATACGTGTCGTCAATATATGCTAATTTACCCCAACATCCTGATCGTAATTCGTGAATAAGTATATATGAATTTTTACAAACATATCTCGTTTTCCCGTGAATACAGATTAAAGTACCTGCAGATGATACACTACCGTCGATAACAGTATTTACAGGTATGCTCAATCCTTCCATACAATCAATAATTGAAAATGCAGAAGATATGCATCCACCGTCTGTTGTAATATGCAAAAAAATTTCTTGTTTAATATTTTTATCAATCGCGTCCATTTTTAGGACATTTTCTAAAATGCGAAGATTTTTACACAGCGCAAATGCTGATTTTGGAGTAATAGCACCAGAAAAATATAAATGATTATATGTGATATAAATCATATCAGTAGAATTCTCTGCCGAACTCTCTTCATCGCTATTTGAATCGTTCATTTTTCGCTTTTTTAATTTTCTATTATCCATATTATATATATTATTATACTAAATCTTTATATATCATCATATATCATCATATATTTATATATATCATAAATATTTTAGACCATAATATGTTAATAATGCTTGAAGAATTGAAAAAATAATCATTATACCCAATATCTTAATTATATCATAAAATTCTGGTAATTCAATTATTATATTTGTAGAGTTTTTATTATCTATATTGCGTCCTATACTGAAATGTATAATATTTTCTATCAAATTTAAAATTAAGAAAACTATAATAGATATTGCTATAACATTATGATGTAATTCTATATTAAATTTGAAATTCATACTAATTGATTTCTAATTTGTCTCTCTTACTTCATTATATATATTATTTTTTATTTTAGCATTTATAGAATATAAATGCTAAAAAAATGCATTAATTTTAAATGTCCTAAAATAAGTGATTTTGAAGACAATATTATTATAGATAAACTGAATAGTTGTGATTACAATATTATACGTTCGAAAATTTATAATAGAAGTTATTATAATTGGATAAATAAACCTACAAGTATACCAGGGTTTGATAAAAAATCTTATAAAATCTCATCACAATTACCTAAAATGCACGATACTATGTCTTACAACATTATGAATAAAGTATATGATTTTACTTATTCGAAGAAAAAAGCAATAGATACGATGGATTTAATTTTAATACGTCAAAATATAGATAAAAAACAAAGATATGATCTGGTAAATAACAAAATACTCAAATATGGAAAATACACTTCATCTCCTAGAAGATTTATAATATAATTATAAGTATCTAATTAAGAAGTATTAGTGTGGTTTTTTATTTCTATTTAATATAGATATAGTAATGGAAATATTTAAATATCTATTAGTAATATTAATAATTACTAGTATTATATTATTATTAATATATTTTAATAAACAAATACAACAATTATTATTTGAAAATTCTATAGAAAATTTTGTTTCAGAAGACAGGATAGGTTTAAAATGGTTATATTTAGGCAACGAAGAACCTGATGGTGATAAAATAAGTAATGAAAAATTATACATATTATTAAATTATAAATGGATATCTCCAGTAATTATTAGCGTCGATGAACTTGATTCTGCAAATATTACAAATATATTATCATACAATAGTTACATTGATATTGATGGAAGATATTTTAAACCTTATAATTCGTCTACAGACGACACAGATATAGGTTTAATGTGGAGAAATTTAGGAGAGGATACTGAACCTCATATACAAAAATATTACACAGAAATCAGAAATAATAAAATAGAGAAAGCTCTTGAAGACAAACTTAAAAATAAGAGATTTACTATTATTGATAATGAAAATATTTACACATTTACAAAAAGCGAATTTGATGCTATTAAAGAAAATAGCGTATTTAAATACGACTCGTATATAAAAGTTGGAGATAATAACGAAATATTTCAACCCTATTATAAACACAAAATAGTAAGTACTAAAACACTTTTTACCGATGTAAATATAAGTAGTGTTTTAAGAAGAGGATTTGACAATATTTATTCGCGCTCGACACCTGTAAGAACACACAATTCAAAAACAGATGAATATTTTAATACAGAAATATATAATAATAAAGGTGTATCAAATGATGAATTATATTTTAGTACAGAATCTACAAATTATAAACAGAGTAATGATGACAGTTACAAATCTATATTGGAACCAATAGAAGATAATTATTTACCATATATAAATACACAATACGAAGATGACCCTAAATATATGGCGGAAAAAACTATAAATGAATATGCGATCATAGATATATACAAAAATATATTAGATAGACATCCTAAACCTAAAGAATTAATGGTTAATTTGCAAGATTTTTATGAGAAAAATAGTAATGAAGAGAAATTAAAATTAAAATTATATAATTCAACCGAATATAAAATAATTGTTAAAATGCAATCAAATTATATAGACCCCACGCTTATTTCAAATATATCTGAACAAAATATTATAGAGTATTTATTAAAAATCTATAAAGAATTCTTTAATAAATTTCCACACGATAAAATGAAAATTCCATTAAAACAATGTTATATACATCTGCAGTTTAACGACTATTTGTTTAAAGCGATGTTAATGCACGACAATTACTTAAATTTTGAAAGAGCTGTTTTAAGAGAATATATAATAAATGATGAAAAATTATTAGAAATATTTGATAAGAACTTTGTATTATATGAATTGCGATTAATAGCGAATGAATTAAAAAGGAGAGAAATATTAAAAAGAGATGCTCTTAAAACACCTATAGCACTTACAACAGATGCTAGCAAAAATTCAGCAGATTCTTCAAATGATGAAAATACAAATTTAAATAGCGGCAAACATATTGCAGATATTATGAAAAATAGCGAACCTGTATTTAATATAAATATCATAATGCAAGATAAAAATATGTCGTCACCTTACAGAGTTAATGCCGAAGATATAGATAAAAATACTTCAAATATTTTCAATCCTTCTGACATGTCAGGACATTCAGCATCTATTTTAGAATACAATCCTTTTGATATTTCAAATCCAATATTAAAATTAGGAAATAATCCAAATAATATACGCACAGATAATTCAAATAATAGAATATATGACCCTGTTACATATAAACAACATTATCGCGGACCTATGGAATATAGACCAAATGTTTGTTCATATGGAACAAAACAAGTTGTAAATCCTTTATATTTAAATTCCCCAGGAACAGAATTAAAAGAAGCGATTGAAAATACACAAATAGGAAGTATAATGCCTAAGTTTGTGTATAGAGAGTTTGAAGATGTAAAAAAATAAAATTATTGCATATATATAGAATATGGTAGAGAAATACGATAACATGAATATTATGGGTGGAAATGTAAATGTATACACTGGACCCAAAGATGGTAAATTTTATATGAACAAAAGTGGAAAAAAAGTATACCTTAAACGCGATATGTTAGAGAAAAAGGTAACTTATAAAGACCGTAAGAAAAAATAATATATATGATTTAATTAGATTGTATGTCTAATAATAATTCTTCCATAAATAAAATAGTTAAGGAGATAGAAATTAAGAAATTAAAAGAGTTATATAACGAATTTAATGTTGTAATTGAATTAATTTCTAAATTTATTATTAAAAAGAAATTAATTCTTTATGGTGGTTTTGTAATTAATTTAATATTGCCAAAAAAACATAGATTTTATAAGGATTATACTATTAATGATTACGATTGTTTTTCTAAAAATCCAATAAAAGATTCAATTGAATTAGCGAAGGAAATTAAAAAATCTGGATTTAAATATATTAAAATAAAACGCGCTATTCATAAGAATACATATAAAATTTCTGTATTTGGAAAACAATTTTTTGATATAACATTTTTAGAAGAAAGTGTATATAATATATTATTAAAATATATTAACACAAATAATAATAAATTAAAATATTACAAAGATAAATATAAAATTATTCCTGTTGACATTATAAAACAAAATTTATATTTTGAATTAGCGAGACCTATACAATCAGGATTTAGATGGGAAAAGATATATAACAGATTGGATTTAGTAAATAAATTTTATCCGACAGATAAAAATAATAAAATATTAAAATGTATTCCCATCAAAGAGACTTATTTAATCGCTATCAAATATATTCTCGAATATATAAAATTAAATAAAATTCCAATTATCGATAGTTATTCTATTAAATTATATAAAAATCTGGCATTATGCTGTTATCGTTTAAGCAATACTTCTATATGTATAACGATATTAGTTAATAACATAAGTGAAGTTTATGAAAATGTTAAAAATATAATAATTTCATACATCAATACTAATAAATATAAAATTAAACTCATAAAAAAATCTATAAATTCAATTAATTTATACAAACAATATGATATAAGAGTATACGACGTTGATACTAAAGAAATATTCAATATAATTCGAATTATTGAAATTAAAAATCAGTGCTTTTCAACAACTGTTAAAAATGGATATGAAGTTGGTAGCATTGATACTTGTCTATATTTCTTATATTATAATTATGTAAATAATAAAATATTCTATAATAATAAAGCAGAAGCGTTAGAAAATATTTACTATATTAATCAATTTGAAAACAATATAATAAATGAAGAAATGAATAGAACTGTAAATAAACGTTTGCAAACAAATTGTTATGGAGAAATAAATTACGAGAGCGAATTAAAAGAATTATGGAATAAACGACTAACGCTAAAATATATTTAGATTATACATTTTTTTTATTTTCAATATCTAAAAACACATTTTCAATACTTTCATTGATATTGTAGCATTTTTTCTGTAGGATCTTCTATAGGATCTTCTGTAGGGTCTTCCGTAGGATCTTCTGTAGGATCTTCTGTAGGATCTTCTGTAGGATCTTCTGTAGGATCTTCTGTAGGATCTTCTGTAGGATCTTCTGTAGGTCCTATTGGTATATTTGGAATTTTAACTGTACTTGTATTAGATGGTTCATTGTCGTCGCTAGTATCGCTTTCTGTAGTTTTTTCTAAGTTTTTATTACAACTGTTATAAATGTCATATTCAATAATAATTATATCTTTTTCCTTATCCAATATAATTTTATCACTCTTATCTAAACTATCAATAAATTCTATCATTCTCATCCGCCTTATTTTTCGCATATCTAACGAGTTATGTTCTAAAAGTAGTTTTATAGAATGGATTTGCATACTTATAATAACATCGTCATAAAAAGGACATATACAATTTAAACATAAATAAAAATATACTAAGAAATTATAATAGCAGACTTTGCAACTATTGATTATATTCAAATTCATATATATATTTTGGTGTAATTATATTATAATCAATTATCCATATATATTTTTTTTGATAGTATATACACAAATTGTCATATTGAAGAATTCTCCTCCTTCAAGATTTAAAATATTAAAATCTTTATTTCTTATTATTATATTAAATCTTCTTGTATTATGTTCTATAGGATTTAATGTATAAAGTGTAGGGTCGGTCCAATTAGAACTTGTTAATCCATAAACAATTTTGAACTTACTCAAACTATCATTATGATAATCTGTGTGATTAAAGGGTATTGCATCAAAATATTTAAATGTTGATCCTTTAACATTTACAGATGTGCTTATTCGATGATAATCATTTAATTCAATATAATAAATATCATCATAATTCAAATCGTCTCTATTCAAAAAAATAGAAGCATCAATTATTTTAACACTTGATATATTTTTAATAGGGTCTTCAAAATTTATATAAAAATCAAAAGTCCCGGTTTTATTAAATGTTGCATTTTTAGAATTCAAATATATTATTTGTTTATCATATTCTGTAGTATTGTTTAAATCAACTATCATACTTATTAATATTATAATATTTTATTTACTACATAATAATTTTGAGTACATAATTAAAAAAAATTATAAAAGTTCAAAAAGTTTTAAAAAATTTAAAGAAAAATAAATTATGTACTCATTTTTGAAATTTTCATAAGTTTTGGTGAATTCTTATATATTATGATAACTTTATTATTTTTCTACATCTATATAATGTGGATAAAGAGAATATAAAAAATATATAAAGATTTTACACATATAGTATGTATAATAAAAAGATAACAGGTATAATGACAGATTGCAAAGACATCGCCGCTGGTTTTGACATCGGAACTACTACAAGTTGTGCGGCTATTTGGATTAACGACAGGGTAGAAATTATTCCAGATACTCAAACTGGATCGCGAATTATCCCATCATATGTATCTTTTAGCGATGAAGAAAAATTGGTAGGAGATGCTGCAAAAAATCAATCTACAATGAACCCTAAAAATACTGTATATGATACCAAACGCCTTATCGGTCGAAAATTTAGCGATGATGTAGTACAAGAGGATGTTAAACTATGGTCTTTTAATGTAACAGGAGACCCTAATAATAAACCCCTGATTAATGTAAAATACAAAAATGAGAATAAAAGTTTTCATCCTGAAGAAATTTCAGCGATGGTAATTCAGCGCCTAAAAGAGACTACCGAATCTTATCTAGGACATCCTCTTAAAAAGGTTGTAATTACTGTCCCTGCATATTTCAATGATTCTCAAAGACAAGCAACAAAGGATGCAGGAACAATCGCAGGTCTAGAAGTTCTTCGTATTATTAACGAACCTACAGCAGCAGCAATTGCATATGGTCTAGATAAAACTGGAGATAAGAAGGAGCGTAATATTCTTGTATTTGATTGCGGAGGTGGTACTCACGACGTTTCTATTTTGACTTTGGATGGTGGTATTTTCGAAGTTAAAGCTACTGGCGGTGATACTCATCTAGGTGGGTCTGATATTGATAATATTATTGTCGATTATCTTTGTGATGAAATTAATAAAAAATATAAGAAAAATGTAAGAGAAAATGCTCGTGCTCTAAAACGTCTAAATATTGCTGCAGAAAAAGCAAAGAAGAATTTGTCTTCATCTACTACAACAACTATTGAAGTAGACTCTCTTATTGACGGTGTTGACTATAATACAACTCTTACACGTGCTAAATTTGAAGCACTTGCTGACAAAGTATTTCAGCGAACTCTTGAACCTCTAGACCGTCTCCTAAAAGATGCTAAAATGAGCAAAGGTGATATCGATGAAATTGTTCTTGTAGGTGGCACTACACGTATTCCTCGTATTCAAGAATTATTGTCCGGTTATTTCCACGGAAAACAATTGAATAAATCTCTCAATCCAGATGAAGCAGTTGCATATGGTGCTGCTGTACAAGCATCAATTCTTACAGGACAGGGTAATAGTAAGACAAATGAACTACTACTTCTAGACGTTGCACCACTTTCTCTAGGTATTGAAACTGCAGGTGGTGTGATGACTAAAATTATTGAGCGTAATACTACAATTCCTACTAAAAAATCACAAGTTTTCTCAACATATTCTGATAATCAACCTGGTGTTGATATTAAAATTTATGAAGGAGAGCGTGGTTTTACTAAAGATAATAATCTACTAGGAAGTTTCCATCTAGATGGTATCCCTCCTATGCCAAGAGGTCAAGCTCAAATTGAAGTTGCTTTTGATATTGATGCAAATGGTATTATGAATATTAGTGCTGAAGAAAAATCAACTAAGAAAACTAATAACATTACTATTACAAATGATAAGGGACGTCTTTCAAAAGAACAAATCGAAGAAATGATTAAAAAAGCAGAGGAATATAAGAATGAAGATAATAAACAAAAAGAGCTTATTGAGGCAAAGAACGGTCTAGAAAACTATCTTTACAATCTTAGAAACTCTATGACAAAAAGAGAAGGTTCTCCTCCTACACTCGATGAAATCAAGAAAGAGGTCGACCCTATCGTAGAAGAAGGTCTAAAATGGTTTGAAGAAAACAAATCAACTGATACTGAAGTTTATAAAAGCAAACAAAAAGAAATTGAAGAAAAGGTTAATCCTCTAATGCAAAAACTATATAGTCAAGGCACTCCTGGTGGTATGCCCGACTTTTCTGGAATGGCCGGAGGAATGCCAGATGGTATGTCTGGTGGAATGCCTGGTATGCCAGAAGAAGGAGAAGACGATGATGATAGTGAAGAAATTCCTACAAAAAACAAACCTGGAGATGAACTAGACTAGATAAAATTATTTAGAACTCATTACATACATAATTCCATTGAATATGAAAGATAAAATTATAATAGAAAACATAATACATATAAGAGATGCCATAACTATATTATATATCCAATAAACTTCTCTTCTAATATCTTCGCTACATTCACAATTTAATTCTTTTAATTTATTGATAAATATTATAGCAATAACTATATTAATTAGAGCATATAATACAAATATTACATTTACTATATTTAAAACCAGTAATGTAGTTTTAGAAAAATATTTATTAATACCTGAAGCATCCATATTATTAAAATACAAATATAAGTTCATTACTATGTTAAATATCGATATGGGAATTAAAATATATAAGAAGTATTTAATATAACTACGCATATAACTATCCCTACAGGCACATTTTATTTTTTCTAGTTTATTAATCCACATACTAGCATTTATATTAATCATAAGGATAACAATATGTATAACTATTATTATAGAGAATAAGATGTCTGTTATAGGATTTTTGTTATATTCTTTATTAATATTTTTTTTATTATCAGCATCCGATAATATTTTTAGAACATCCGATATCTCTTTCTTAGGTAATTTATTAGATTGGAATTTTTTACGCATTGAATTTTTTTTCATTTACTTATAATTCTTCTAATAGATATAAGATATAAATAATTCAATATATATAAATGCAAGGACTTGCAAATTTAGGATTTACATGTGCTATAAATAGTTTAGTTCAAATTATATGCAGAAATGATGTATTGAGAAATATTATATTGACTTATGATGATTTACATGATAATTCTTTAATTTCAAATTTGAGAGAGTTAATAATTCTAATGCACATTGAAAATAAATCTATAATGCCCAAAAAATTTGTAGCAAATATATATAGTAATTTTGGAAATATATTTAATTACGGAGAACAAATTGATATTACAGAATTATGGATATTTATGAATGAAAAAATAATATCAGAATTGAATAACAATACAAAATATCATAATTCGTTACTTGATTTTGATAATATAGAAGGTAAATATAAGATAATTAATAATATATCATATGATAAATACGATGATTATATTATTGCATTAAAGAATAGTAAATATCTTAAAGAAAAATACATTTATCATTATGTTACTAATTGTCATAATAAAATATCTTTATGGCAAAATACAACAAATGGTTCACTGCTTAATATAACAAAGTGTAAAAAATGCGAACATACATTATATAATTTTGAACTTATCAGTTCTCTTCATTTAAATATTCCTGAAAATATTGAAACTCCTAATATCATTAATATGTTGCAAGATTTTTTAGAAGATAACAATTATAGTAATGATTGGAAATGTGATAATTGTAATGAAAAAACAGAATATATTAAATCTTCTAAATTATGGAGTTTACCAAATGTTCTATTCATCATAATTAATAGATTTATAAATCCTGATATAAAAAATATAAAACCTATAAATATTAACGACGCACTATGTTTTAGTAAAGGTACTATTTTATCTAATACAGATATTGACAAAAATTATAAATTATCTTCTATTGCTCTACATACAGGTAATACAGGGGGTGGACACTATACATCAATATGCTCTACTAAATTAAACGATGAAAATACATTTTTATTATATAATGATGATAATATATCAAAACCAGAAAATTTTTTACATAATAACAGAGAGGCATATATGTTAGTATATAATTTATCATAAGTCGCCATTTATTTTATTAGGAATACTATGACCAAATATTATCATATATATTAGGATAAAGGCGCTTATTAAAATACTTCTATTTTCTGCTACTTTATCATTTTGTTTAAACACAAATACCATTACAATATATAATATTAAACCTATTATAATTGAATGCAATAACATCAATAATCCTCTTTCCATTTATAAACTTATATTATCTATTTATATAAATCAAAATAAAATACTAAAATAAAATATCAAAACATATAATGAGAATATAAAAGTTATTATAATGTCCTTCAAATAAATTCCACGTTTTACAAAATATTTTTTACGTACATCGGGATATAATTCACATCCCAATGATATACTATTTGATATTGCACTTTCTATACTATTAAATGGAATATAACTTCTACCATTATGAGTACCTAATGTATATAAGTTATCTATAGTTTTACTCTTAAATTCTATATACCTTTCATTTAAAGTATTGTAATATGCATTATCTTTACACTTCCATATTTTTTTGTCATTATCGTAATAATTATTTGGATTTATAACAGCAAAGTAGTCATATACCATATTATTTTCACAATTAATATAGTATATCTTTAATTGTCTATAAACTTCAAATATTAATTCATCTGAACTGCATTCATTTGCTGTTTTATTATTGTAAGTGCTCTTTGCATCACATAGTGTTATCATAATACTTAGTACAGGATATTCATTATTCTCTACCTTTTCGCAATATTCTGATAAATTTATAACAGTAATTCCCCAATCAGTATTTAATGTTAAACCATTACTATCAAAAAAATCTATATTATTTTTAAAATGATAAGTTATAGATATGTAATTACGATACTTTGTATTTTGAACCCATAATTTTAATTCATCGTAATCACCAAATGAATTTTTTAATATATCATTATCTTTAATAATATTTATCAAAGATATAGGAGGTACCGCTAATACTAAATTAACACATCCATAATTTTCTCCATTTACCAACTTAATACACGATACTGTATCATCTATTGTATTAATATCTTCAATTTCCTTTTCCAAAATAAATTCAACACCTTTATTTTCTAAAAATCTTTTCCACGAGTTAAAAAGATAGCAATCTAGCGATTTGGATGGAACTAATATTTTACTATAAAATAGAACATCATACAATTTAATAAATTTATTCAAACTATATGTGCGAATATTCCCTTCATCTATATATACACATATACTATCTATAACATTTATAGAATTAGTTTTAAACTTATAAAACTGAATGTAATCATATAAACAAGTATTTTTTCCATAGTTATCATTAAATAGATAGCGTAAATATGCACAAAGTAATATATATTTTTCGTAAAATGTTAAACTGTTTCTAAATAATAAATTTGATATAAAATTATATTTATAACGTTTGAATAAAATATTATAATCTAATCCTATTTCTCTAATAATATCAATAAAATTATAAAATATCGACATATATATTCTAGGACCATATTCAGTATATATTCCATAAAAATCCCTTTTAACACGGTGAATTCCACCTATAGTATATTCTTTATCTATAACCAATATCTTTCTATATATATTAGAACATACATGTGCTAGAGCAAGTCCAGAAGGACCAGCACCTACTATAATTAAATCATAATATTGCATTATAAATCATATAATATATATCTATTTATATGTATAAATATAAATATAAATAAATATAAATAAATATAAATAAATATAAATAAATATAAATAAATATAAATAAATATAAATAAATATACATAAATATATATAAATATAAATAAATATAAATAATATATATCTATATATTAAAATGGAATACTTAAACAACGAAATAGATTTAATAGTTATAAAAGACAATATTATGAAAATTACATATGATAATGAAGTTTGTGAAGAGATAGAAATATGCGATAAATTCTTTGTAGATATGCGAACTACATGGTTAATTTCACAACCCCCTTTTATATCAGACCGTTATAAAAACATTATGAATGATATAATATTAGCGTGCATTCATAAAAATAAAAAATGTATCTGTGAATTAAACAATTTTTTTACTCCTGGAAACGAAGAAGCAGTTAAAGAGTTTTTGACATATATGCGCAAAAGAGATTTAACAGAAGAAAAGAAAAAATGGAAAATAATATCATAGTATATTAAGATTATTAAGGTTTTATGAACATCTTACGAAAACTGTATTATTTTATTATATTATTAAATAATATGTATATGTCAAGGGCTTATGTTAATATAAATATATTTGGTACAGGATTATATTTACCATATAGCATGGGTGTAATGGGATATATAAAAAAAAATATACCTATTAAAGATTATAATATAACAGGCATTTCAGGAGGCGCATGGTGTGCACTATTATATACACAAGAACCTGATTTGTCAAATCACGATGAATTATGGGATTTTTCAGTAGGAAAAAATATAAATAGGATATATTTTCATCACGACATAAGAACATTTCAAAATAATGTAGAAAAAAATTTAAAATTAAGATATTCTAATGTAGATACACGGGAACTAAGTAAAATATCTATAATTGCATCAAATGTCGTCTCTATATTTAATATTAAAAATGAAAAAAAAAGTAATTTTGATGATATAAATGATTTAATAGATTATTGCTTATGTAGTTCTTATATCCCATATATATCTGGTAATACATTTTCTAGAAAATATAAGGATAAATATTATATTGATGGTGAAATTAAAAATGACAATGTAATAGAAAACAAAATAATAGAAAATAATATAGATATACATCGTTTTATGTGGGGTAGAAAATTCTCAAAAAATGCACTTATGTATTTAGATAAAGAAAAATCTAAAAAATTATTTATGGAAGGTTGGGAAGATACGGAAAAAAATAGAGATACAGTATTATTACAATTAAAAGAATTGAAAGACCCTTGAGATATATATAATTATTTTTAATTCCTTTATTTTTAATTATTTTAGAAATAGTCTATTTGCTTTTTCATATGATAATTCAATTCTACTATCGTATTTTTTTAATCTTTCTAATCTCATCTGTTCTTCTTTTTCTTCCTTTAATCTCTTAATTTCTTGCATTTTTAATTCCTTCGCAGATAATTCTTTTTTAGCAGTATTATCTCTATATATCTCATATTCTTCCACACTTTTAAATTCTTTTTTGCCTTTGATAACGGATGTATCTATTAATCTAGTTCCATCGTGTGCCTTCATATAATCTGTATATGATAAAGAATTTTGTTTTCTCGAACTACTACTACTATAATCATCCGGGCGCTTATTGTCTAATTCGGTAAATTGAAGATTTTTTGCTAGTAATAAGGGTTCGGGTTCTTTATATTTTACTAATTGCTTGTTTATTGGCACACGACTGTTAAATAATTCATTGAAACTTTTATTATCTATTTTGTTCTTTTTTATTAATTTATCTATTTTAATATCTTCACGTATATTTGTAGACTCTTCCATATTTCCACCATATCCAAATTCAACCTCATCGCTATATACTTTGCATTTTTCAAAATTTTTATTAAAGCGTTTTGCAAATGGTTCGTCGTCTTTATTATTAATTATACTAGGATGCGGTACTTGGTCTGATATAATTTTATTAAAATATTCAGAAGATTGTTTTTTTAACTCGATATGCGATAAATCTTGCTCTCTTTTTTTATATTCAAATGCTAACTTTTCAAAACAATGCGTTATTATATTGAAGATTTCTTTATTTCCCTCTGGTTTATCTGGATGAAAATGCATCGCCATCTTTCTATATGATTCTTTTAATTCTATCCAGGTAAAATCCTTTGATATATTAAATATCTCATAAGGGTCTATTGTATTTAAATCAATATTCTTCAAATCAATATCTTTATCCTTACCACTTTTTTTCATTGCTTCGTAATATTGTTGATAAGTGTATTGTCGTGAAGATTTTGCACCCATTGAATATATAATATTTAAATAATACTTTTATTTAATATATACTTTTTTATTATATTTTAGGCTACGCGCACTAATTATTAGTATATAAAATATATGTAAATATTAATTAATAATTATTAACAAAAATGAGTGATGCTGTAACAATTATAGGATGTAATTTTTCAGGTCTATATTCTGCAATTAGATGTATTGATTGTGGAATTAAAGTTACACTTATAGAAAAAAAAAATACATACGAAAATGACATAATTAATTATAAAATTTTCAATAAAAATCACACATTATATATCCAGTTATTAAACAGATTCTCTATAAAATATAATAAATATAATTTAAATTTTAATGAAAAAACTATGAGTATTATTAATAATGTTATTAATAAGGCTAAACTTATACCAAGTAAAATTTTAAATATTCAAACATTTGATAAATTATGTAATACGATATTAACTCAAAATGATTATTTGCACCTGCAAAATAATATTAATAATTATTCTAGTATATACTGTAATATATCTGGATTATTTGGTATTACATTATTTAATAATGAAATAAATAATAATATATTTTATATAGTTGAAGATGATTGTAGTTTACTTATAACAAAAATGTTATCATATGTGGTAAACAATAAAGGTACTATTATTTTCAATACAGAGGTAAATGATGTAAATGTTGATAGTGATAACAATATTATTACAACTACAAATAATATGTCAAATAAATATCAAATATCAAAGATAATTATTTTCACATTATCAAAAGATAATTTATTAAAAATAAAATATTTTGCAAAAGATAAAAGAAAAATATTAAACAATATTTCAAAATATAACGTAGATTCTTTGTGTATTTATAACGATGAATGTATATTAAACGAATATAACATACAGAATCATCTTATAAATAATATGAATATTGTATATCCTATTAAAAAACCTTCTTTGTATTTGTGGAACATAGGTGTTAATAGTATTATTATGCGTGAAAAAATAAAAAATCTCTATAATAATATATTTATATGCAGCGATTTTCATTCAAAAAATATATTTTTTGCTAATTATACTTTAGAAAATTACGACGAAATCCATAACAAAATTGTTAATAAGTATTCGCTTTTATAATAAATAATAGTAAAATTACATTAATATTACAATATATTTGAATAAAAAATGATAATTATATATATTTTTTATTATACATATTATGAACGCATTTATTAATGACGAACTTATTAATATTATCTGTTTAATTATTAATTATTACAATAATGATTTTATTAGAAATTTATGGTTTACGTATGTAGATTATTATAATATTAATAGTAATGTTTATATTCTATTTATTACAGTTGTTGTTATATCATCATTGTTGTTATATAGCGTTGTAAAAATATTGTATAATTTGAGATTTATTACCCCGTACTTCCAAATCCTCCTTCGCCACGCGAAGTATCTTGTATTTTAATTTCTGTATTATTAGTGTCATCTCTAATAATTATTTTTGGATATATCTGTTTTTTCATAATAATTTGACAGCATTTATAAGGAAATACTAAATCTTCACAATCTTTATTAATTTTTCTTAAGGCGACATATAAATTTCCTGTATAACCTTGGTCTATAATACCTATGTTATTTGCTAACATATATCCCGATTTACTAATAGAACTTCTAGGTACAATTTCTACATAATAACCATTAGGAATTTCTAATTTAATGCCTGTATCATATAATACTGTATCGCTATTAAGACGCTTACTCTCTTTAATAATAGTTAGGTCTAAACCCGCGTCAGAATAATTATTCTTCGAAGGTACTATTGCATCCTTATCTACTTTTACAATTTTTAGAAGAGGAATTTCATCATTATTATAATTTACAAAATTACGCATTAAAGTATTTACATATAAATCGTCAGTGTCATTATCATTAACATACACTTGTCCTAAGAAATCAATCATATTAGAATTTTTATATTCCAATACATAAAGGTCTTTTTCATTTACATCTGTTCCCAAATCCTCTTTTAAAATTTTATGAGGAGTTTTATATATTTCTATTAGTTGTCTCAAAATATTATAATTATATATTTTAATATGCACGCTATTATCGAGAAGTCTTGCATTTTTCTCAATATATGCTTTCATAACATTATTTAATAATTTTTTATCAGTATTATAAATTGTATTCATAAACAAAGATAAATCATAATATTTAGTGTTTACTAAATATAAATCCAAATGTTTTACAAAAATATCCTTGATAATATATATAGATGTAATTGTTAATTCAATTATATTATATTTATCATAATGAACATTCCCTATTTTACTAAGAATTTCAATTAACCTATCAATGTTTTTATAATAACTATAATTGTTTTTATCAATATCGCTTAATTTATTATACATAATATAAGGCAATGTAGAATTACCTTCTTTAATTTTTTGATTGTTTAATTCAATTTCTATAATTATTTTATCCGAACGGTTTTCTTTGATATTAAAGATAATTAAACCCAGTAAATATGCTTTCTCTTGTGTGTTAATTGATGTAAAATACGAATGTTCGATTGCCATAATGCAGTCAGTAATAATATATATTTATATAGTAAAATAACTTTATATAGTAAAATAACTTTATATATTTTACTGTCATTTTTTATTTTTAAAATATTATATAGAAGGTATGTTATGAGTTCTAATGAAAATGCTGTATCTCTAAATAAATTTTATACAAATGAAGAAGCAGTTAATATATGCTATAATGCAATAAAAAAATATTTAAAAATAAAAAAAAACGATTTGATAATTGAACCTAGTGCGGGCGCTGGTTCTTTTATAAATATAATAAAGCGTCTATCGAAAAATTATATATTTTACGATATAAAACCCGAACATATAGATGTAACAAAAGCGAATTTTTTAAAAATGTATAATAATTTGACTGATAGTAACAATATTGGTTGCAATTGCCATATAATAGGCAATCCGCCATTTGGAAGTAAATCTTCTATGGCTATTAAATTCATAAAGCATTCTGCAAACATACTAAAAGCAAAGAGTATATCATTTATATTACCAATTAGTTTTAAAAAAGCTAGTTTTCAAAAATCATTTCCATTAAATTACCATTTAATATATGAGGTTAGACTTCCATTAAACTCATTCACATATTTTGGAAAAAATAAAGAAATTAAAACAATCTTTCAAATATGGGTGAGAAAAGAAAATAAAAGAAGAAAACCTTTAAAATTAGTACCTGTAGAATGGTATAAATTTTCAAAAAAAGAAAATTCAAATATATCTATACGCCGTGTAGGGTCTAATGCGGGATTTGCAAAAATACGAACTGAAGATGATAATATAAATACACATTGGTTTATTAAAATAAACAATAATATTAAGTACAATGAATTATTAAATAAATTAAATAAAATTAAATATAATAAAACAAATAATATTGCAGCGATTAGTATTTCTAAACAAGATATAATTAAAAAATATAACAAAATAATATTGTAATTATCTCTTATTTTGCATCTATTATTCTAGTAGGTTCGTTAATTTTTTCATTTTTAGACTTATCTTTAATTATATTGTCTAATCTATCACTATCTATTTCAGGAACATAATTTAATATAAAATCTAAACCATCACTCTCTTTTTCCTTATCAATCTCTGGTTTACTATTTTTTTCTATTAATTCTGGATGTTTTTTTAAAATATCTCTTCGTATTTCATTATATAATTTAATAGATATCTCATCAATTTTATTCATTACATTTTGCTCTTTTTGCGACCATCCTGGAGATATATCTTTTTTATGAATATATATACATATTAATGCCAAAGAAAATATTATACCTTGTCGCTGTATTTTATATTTTTTCTTAAATTCATAATTATATAAAGAAAAAGCGTCATCTAATATCTTTTCCTTATATAATATACTGTAAACTCCCCATATAAACCATGAAATATCATCGTCTGTACTGTAGAATTTAGTTTCGAATTTTAACTTTTTCCTCAAGATATAATCTATTACTAAACGCAGATTATTTGATATATCTATCAATTTATCTCTGCTTTCGCAAGACAAATCATCTGTACTTTTAATAGTTTTAATTATAATTGCTATTATCTGAAGAGCAGTATTATAATTTTCATGATTGTGCGGTGGTAAAACTCCATCGAAACGCATTATACCATTTTGTGACAATTTCATATCATTTTCATTTAAAATATGTGCTATTTTATTTTTTAATATTGCAATAGACATATTGCCGCATTTTGCAACAGGATGTTTATTATATATGTCACATAAAATACACATTTTTGTTATTAGAGAGTAAATATTCTTAATTAATACCTTATCTGTATTTATCAAGATTAGTAAATTATCATATATATCTATTAATTTACTGATATCAGTTATATATATAAATGTTCCAATATATGAGCATACGTCTATATATATTAATTCTAATGCATCAAAAGAACCATCGATATAAAGAATATTAGTACTTAATAATATGCTATTTTGAATATCTCCATTACATATTGATGAAAATAATTCATCTTTTGTCATATCATTTACATTATTAAAGGATTAAATATAATCTAATATTTACGAGAATATTTTACTTTTGTGTGTAATTATAAAATTATGAAATATATTGATAATTTTATAGCATTTTATAATAGTTACTTCTGAAACATTACACGCCTTTGCAAAGTTTTTTTTAGAGTATCCAAGACCTTTAACGGTAGAATAATAGTATAATATTCCTGCTGCAGAAGATGTAGGAGAATTATCATTCATTATTTCATTTTCTTCTATTAATTTTACTAATTCTTTACATTTATTAATATCGTGAATAGACATATTCAAATTATTTCCATATTGTGAAATAAAATCAATTGGATCCGGTGATGATACATTAATTTGCAAAAGTGTTTGAAACCGCGTGTTTCCCTTATTTAGGGTTACATGTGATATGTTGAACATTAATGCAATGTCTTTTGAACTTTTTGGAATTTTATTGAGCAGACATGCATGATATATACAAGATGCTATAAGTCCATCTTTATTATCTCCGCGCGAAATTTTTTTTTCAGATGCCTTTTTATATAAAACTTTTGCATCGTCTATTACTTTTTGCGGTATTCCATTATTTATAGTGTTTGCAGTCATTTTATCAAAAACATTCCATAATGTTCTTTCATCATAAGGCATACTATTCCACATTTGAAATTTGCGAATTATCCGCATATCTATACTATCTTTATATCCACTACCTATCATAGAACCAATGGACGATTTAGGAAGAAGATTATTAGTTGGCATTCCGCATCTAGAAGGGTCTCCATCGCGATTGTCTTCGTTCCCGTAATATCTCCATTCTGCTGTATTTTCTATAACTTTTGATACAATTGAACTGCATTTTTTGCATATATGCATATTATCTTCAATAATAAATTTAGAACACCCGCAATTACACTTTATTTCATCTTCATTATTAATATCTATACCTTCGCTAATTTTTAATTGTTTATCTTCTTCATTTTTTATCTCATTAAATAAGTTCCACATATCATCATCCATTAGTAATGTTTTGGTGATAGTAGTAATATATAAGGATTATCAATTTTTATATAATTTTATATAGAAAATTTAATTTATTATAAAAATTGATATTGGATTATTATATACAATCTATCAACATAATGAAGTGCGCTGTAGGTTTACTGATATTATCATTTACTTTTATAGAATGCTACCTATTTAGTATGGTAAATTCGCCTAAAAATAACATAGTTAAAAATAAAAAAGGCATTGAATATCGTAAATATTCTAACGACAATGAGAAATATTTATATGCTAATTATTTGGTATCCCTTAGAAAATTTAGAAATGCACAAAAATCCCTTAATTATAATATATTTACTAATATTGTAAACAATAATATTAGCGGTTCTAGCGATGTAGATAATAAAACTGTATTAAATAATAATGAAAAAATAGCTAAAACATTGGTATTGGCAAATATTAAAATTGATGTTTCTAATGTTAAATATATTCAAATTTCTACAAAGAATGATACTATATTAATAGAATTAGATAAAAATAATCAAGAACCTGATAAGAGTTTCGTTAATTACGATTTGGGTAAAATAGATGTATTAATTAGTGCAATTTCTATTCTAATGAATGTTCTAAATATTCATTAGACACGCGCGCGGATATCGCGTAGTTCACTACGCAAATCTCTAACTTCTTGACGAAGAACATTTAGTTCATTGCGGATATCATTGTTAATATTACGAGACTCATTTTGCATATACGGTTTTCCATCTTCCTTATTATATCTAGGTTGGCGTTTACGAGCGTTTACTTTAGTAAAATATTCGTCACGTTTAGATTTGAATTCTTTTAGATCATCGGGATTAACATCGTATTTTGTTACAAGTTCATCTTCGTTTGCATTTTCGTTCTCTACAAGACGACAAATATATTGATAAATTCTAGTTTGAATACTGCGCGAAGTTCGCTTAAGTTCAGTTGCAATATCTTCATAAGATGATTTTTCTTGTCGCATAGAAAGAAGTTTTTCTTCCTCTCCTTCCTCCCATCCAAATCCTGCCCGCGATGTTAGCTCGTTCTTTCTCAGTTCGTCAAAGTGAGATTTCTTGTTATATCTTCGTGACATTATAATATAGTAGTTGTTTTGTTGTGGCGCCCTTAGCTATCTATATATAGCGTCTTCTTTTTATATGATTTTTTTGTAAGATTTATTGTAAAAATTTTTAAATAAAACAATCATACTAATATGATATAATAGTTCGAGAAACATATATTTTTTTGGTACAATATTTTCGTATAATAATACCATAAAGGAATGAATAATACAACTTGCAAACTGTGCTAATTGCATTTGTGTTATATATTTTTTCAGAGGATTTTTATAACCCATTGAAGTAATTAAGTAATGACTGTACATAATGAAATGAATAATACTATTTATAAAACAACCGAATGAAGCAGTTCCGTTTGCATCTCCATTAAATAATAAATAACCCCATACTACTCCAATTGTGCTATGATGATATACATGCAAAAAAGATAACTGTTCCTTATTTTTACATTTTAAAATGATGAAATATGTGTCAAAATAATCTAGATATTTGGACAAGTAATGAATATATGTATAATATTCTATATTTTTAGAGTACTCTTTATTAATACTAAATATATTAGGAAATGATATGAATTCTCTTAAACCATATATCATATATAAATTTATTATGATTTGAAATAAATTATATACATATAATATTTTATTTATTTCATAAGGAGTTTTTCTGTATTTCATATGCGCTGTTAACATATTTATTAATAAAAAATATTTACCTACACCACAAAATAGAAAAGTAGGAGATGTAGTAAATTTTATAAGAGAGTTCATTTATTGATTAATATATTTATCTATTTATATAATTAAAATACCATATAAAATGTTTAATAAATATATACCTCATATTATAGTATTATTTTTACTTATAATAATATCACTTATAACATATATAATACTCGGTGCAGATATTACTAATTTATTTAATACTAATGTTAGCAAAAATAGTAACTCGTCTAATACAAATAATGATAAAATTTGTTTAAGTCTAAATGAATATAATAAATTAATAACTGCGAATAAAACAATTGCTGAAAAAAATAATGAAGTTAATAATATCGTTGAAATAAGAGATCGTAAGGTTGTATCAGACCAATTATATCCTCCTTTAAACAGAACGGATAATAAAACACATGAGGAATTAGTTAAAAATATTAACACTAGAGGAATGTATATACAAACAAATGATATAAATGATAAATATCGTCTTGTTGCATATGTTACAAATAATTCAGAAGAACGCGATGCTGGAAATAATAATTGGAAACTATTTGCAAGGCAAAAAGATAGAAATATATCAGATTTTTATATGAAACCTACCGATAATAATAATGATATGAAGGTACCTATAACAGATGATATTGTTATCGGTGATAGATTACGCGATATTTATAATATTCCAAAACAATTAACATTAAACTCTCCCTTATTTAATAAAAATCCTTATAATGTCGTTGAAATTCCTAAAGCAGATTTAAGCAATTCTGGAGATTATATTTAATTTTTTATTAAATTATAATATTTACAAATTATATTATTTAGATTTTTTTTCTTCTTTTTACTATTTTTTACTTGTTTAATATCTTTAGAATAAATGTATTCTTGCAAATTTTTTACAGATAATAGATAATTATTAAATTTTACATATAAATGTTCCTTATATTTTAAATAAGTTGTTTTAGGATTAACTAATAATTTATAAAAATATTTTTTCGCCTTATCTTTTTTTTTTCCTCCTCCACCAACTGACTGAAGTTGAGGTTCGGGAGAATTTGCTCTAGTATTACCTCTAGTACGATATCCAGGATCTTCATATGGTGGATAAAAATATCCTATTTCTTCGTCATTATATACCTTCATTGGTTGTCTAGACTGTCATGGCATTGGTTGTCTAGGCATTTGTCGCATTTGTTGTCCTGTAATTTGCAGTCCCTGATGTATTTGTTGTCCATACATAGGTTGTATATTATGTATTTGCCCTCTATGTACTAGCAGTCCCTGATGCATTGGTAGTCCTTGTATATTTTGCATTTGTACTACTTGTTTTTCTGGTTGTAATGCTTGCGACGATACTCTTCTAGATACTAGTCGCATTGATCTTTTAGATACCCTATTGAAATTTTCATAACCCATATATATATATCATCATCCATATTTTTATGAATTTTCCAAAAATAATCTAGGGTAGGATTTAATTATGTAGTTGTTTTAACAATTGGGGTAACGTTTGTTACTTGAGGCAAACCTGTTTGTTCTAAAAATTTATTAAAATATTTTTTACCATTTTCTAATTTAGAATGAATTTTTCTAACAGATACACCATTTTTAACATGAATATATAAAGGGTTATCATTCTCAAAAAACTCATATTTAATTAATTGTACTTCTTCACCTGTTCGTTTATTACTATAAATTTCAGTATTTGTTTCCCTATCATGTCTAACAAATGAATAATAATCTTTAAAATCTGATATATCTATAATCATAGTAGGATGATCTTTAAATTTTCTTTTACTACTCATTTTATTATTCTAATATAAATGATATAAATTAAAAAAAATGATTCATTATATAAATAAATATATATAATGGAGTTGTCAAATATATATAACGATGATAAATCTTCGCATTCAAACAATTCTGCTGGTTCTTCTCTATATATGGATATGATACCTTTTAATCTTAGAGGTAGAGCAGAATGGTGGGAACTACAAAGAGAAGAAATTACAATATGTGAAAAAATAGCAGAAGGCAGTAATGGAATAATTAATAAGGTAAAATGGAGGGGTGAAATATGTGTAGTAAAATATTTAAAACATAATAATAATGAAACAGAATATGATGATTTAATTAATGAGATTTCTGTAATATCACATTTAAGACACCCTAGATTAGTATTATTTATGGGTGCGTGTACATTAAACGAACCTCTAATGTTATTATACGAATATATGCCTAACGGTTCGTTAGACACTTACTATAATAAAATGTCGCAAAAATACTCTAAAATATGGAAACCTTCTATAAAATATATGTGCAGGTGGATTAAAGAACTCACTAATGCTATATATTTTCTACATAATTGCTATTATCCTATAATGCATCGCGATATTAAACCTTCGAATATATTGTTAGATGAAGATTTGCATATTAAACTAACGGATTTTGGATTATCACGTACTATTAAAAAAAAACACGATGTATATAAAATGAGCGGTTGTACAGGAACATTAAGATATATGGCACCGGAAATACTTTTTAATAATGGCGAAGACTATAATCTTAAAATAGATATTTATTCCCTAGGTCTTAATTTCTGGTATATAAATACTGGTAGAATACCTTTAGAAGAAATAGATAGAAATCCTAACGCAATTCTACTAATAAAAGAAGGTTTTCGTCCAAATATTAAAGAAATTAATAATATAGAATTACAAAAATTAGTTAACAGAATGTGGGATACAATTCCTGTATTAAGACCGGATATTAAAGAGGTCCATGATAAAGTAAACATAATTGTTGAAAATTTAGCAAATAAAAAAGATAAAACGTGTATTATAATGTAATAAATGTATAGAGACTACTACATTAAATCGCAACAAATTGCTACAAGAGGGTCGCCATCATACTTATTATTAATTTTTTTTAGAATATTACTATTATAATAGTCCAATTGTATAATATTGAAAGAATTTAATATATTACTTTTTTCTATGACACACAGATTATCTATATAGTAATAGATAAAATCTTTTAAAGTGCTATTATCGTCTTTTTGTTTTTTCTTATATTCTTTTGAAATTTTATCACATAGATTTTTTAATTCTGGAATCTTTTCCATATTAATGTTTCTAAAAAGCATTTATTCAATAATATATATAATATATATTATATCAATTTTTATTAATCAACGTCCAAATTATTTTCAATTTTCATAGATGCTAATTGTGAAAGCACTTCAATATTGGCAAAATAATAAAACATAGGGAGTTCTCTATACATCACACAATATATATTATAATATATAAATGTTTATATATATAACACTTTATTACACCGACCGAAAAGAAAAACGAGACAAGATTATTTATTTTTATATATCTTAAAGCTATGTTTTTAGATAATTTGTTAAATGTTCTCTCTTTATTTTGTTTGTTATTATATCTTTTATTACTCTTTCTATATCTTCGTATGTATTAGGACTTTCCTTTTTGATATAATGTTTTAATTGACTGAAAAAATCTTCTATAGCATTTGTTTGTGGATGATATGGGACACTATATAATAATTTATTATTACTTTCTTCTATTATTTGTCTTATTATTTTTGACCTATGTATAACTGCATTATCCATTATAATTAAATAGTTTTTATATTTATCTTTAATACTATTATTATAAAAATTTATTATATTAGTTGTTTTTAACCCTCCTTTTATGTCTTTGTATAATACATAATCAACTATTTTATTAGCAGTAATAGCAAATAATAAATTATATCTTTTATAAGGATACTTATATGTTTTATAGAGTTAAAAGAACAATTAAAAAAATATACTTATGGTAATACTCATAAAAGATATTATGAAAAAAAATAAAGAGAAAGTAAAAGAAGGTGGTGCAAATTATCTAAAAAAATTAAAAGAAGAGAACCCCGATAAATTAAAAGAATATAGGAGAACCGCTTATCTAAATAAGAAGAATAAGTTGAAAGAAGTTAAGACTTAAATTGATTTAATAGCATATCCAATTTAGTATTTATATATATATAGCAAATAAGATGCGACCCCCTAAAATATCACTCGCTGATATAGCATCTGATATGATGAGTTGCGATAACTGTGATGCTCGCGACGCTTGTAATAACGGTGAAGTCCGCAAAAGTAGCAATAGAAACGATGAAAATAATGTATAACCGCAAGATAATGAAAATGATAATATCAATATATTAGGAAATAATCAGCAAGACCAGTCAAATCTACGAGGAGAGCAAAGAGAATGGGTAGATATTAAAATTAACAAATAGAAAATGCATTTTATTATATTTAATATAATAATCGTATATATCTAATAGAATGAGTGATAAATATTTAGTTATTATAGAAGTGAAGGGAAATAAAAAAAATATAAAATATTTTTTAATAAATAAGGCAAATCGTAAATTGCTTGATATAATAGATAACTATACAAAATCACACAAACCACATAAGACAATTACTGGAGGTATGACTGGAGGGACTAAGGGGCAGACTAATAAATCTTTATTTAACCCATCTGTCCCGCCATTTAATCCATTTGGAACACCAGCTACTGCTCCATCTCCTGCTGCAACTAACAAGCCTAAGAGTCC